>Ga0209404_10000008_pt1 | contig 230880 bp, 210 predicted proteins | sample TroAtlMetagenome_2_FD_187447 | JGI IMG/M metagenome (GOLD analysis project Ga0209404, IMG submission 187447) | Marine eukaryotic phytoplankton communities from Atlantic Ocean - Tropical Atlantic ANT8 Metagenome (SPAdes) (version 2) | ecosystem: Environmental > Aquatic > Marine > Oceanic...
GATTGGAGTTGATCACGATCTCGTAGGCGAGCCCGCTCATGCCCTTGCGATACGACTGTTCGTTCCTGATGAACTCCTTGCCGTAGCTCCAGTGCGGGTAGCTGATCGGCAGGCCGAGCGAGGCGTAGGCGTCCAGCATCTGTTCCGAGGCGATCACCTCGATCTGATTCGGATAGCAGTCCAGCCCGAACTCGTTGACGGCGATGTCGCGGATTTCCTCGTCGTACTGCTGCAGCAGTTCGAAGGTCCATTCGGCGCCGGTGGAAATCGGTTCCTTGAGCGTCGCAGTGCTCATGCGGCCTCCTTGCGGAACAGTTCGCGCAGCACCGGGTAGACCTCGTGGCGCCCGGTGACCGTGGCCATCGCCATGTGACTGGCTTCGATGCGGCGGTAGGCGTGCGACAGTGGTGACAGGCGGTTGGTGTTGTCCGGCACCTCGACGTAGGCAAAGTAGCGCACGGCCGGCAGGATCAGGTCTTCCAGCCAGGCCCGGCTCTTCTCCGGGTCTGCGCCGAAAGCGTCACCGTCCGAGACCTGTGCACCGTAGATGTTCCACTGATCGGCGGGGTAGCGCTCGACCATGATCTCCTGCATCAGCCGCAGTGCAGACAGCACCACGGTGCCACCACTGCCGGTGTCGTGGAAGAAGCGGTCCTCGTCGACTTCCTCGGCGTCTTCGGTGTGGCGGATGAACACCAGGTCGACCTTTTCGTACTTGCGCGTCAGAAACAGGTACAGCAGCGTGTAGAAGCGCTTGGCGAGGTCCTTCTTGTCTTCGGTCATCGAGGCCGAGACGTCCATCAGGCAGAACATCACGGCGCGGTTGATCGGCTGCGGTTCCTTGACGCGATTGCGATAGCGCAGGTCGAGTTCGTCGATGAACGGCACCATGCGCTTGCGCCGTTCCAGTGCCTCGATCTGCTCGGCCGGCGCGCCGGCCTCGGTCAGCGCGGCGATCTGGCGTTCGATCGGCTTCTTCAACGCGATGCGGCGTGCCATCGCGTTCTGCAGCGAGCGCACCACCGACAGATTGGTCGGCACGCCGCGCGGGGTGTAGCCGGCACGCCGCCATTTGAACTCCTGGATATCGCCGAGCATGGTGCGCACCATTGCCGGCAGCTCCAGATCGTCGAAGAACAGGTCCATGAACTCGTCGCGCGACAGCGTGAACTCGAAGCTGTCCTGGCTTTGCTCGCCGTCGCCTTCGCCGGATCCGCTGCCACCGCCGCCGCCTTCTCCTTCGGGTCGCTTGATGCGGTCTCCGGTCTGGAACTGGTGATTGCCGGGGTGCACGATCTCGCGGTCACCCCCCTGGCCATGCTGGAAGCTCGGCTCGGAAATGTCGCGTGCCGGGATGCTGACCTCGCCGCCCTGCTCCATGTCGGTGATCGAGCGGCGGCCGGCGAGGTCGGCGACGGACTTGCGAATCTGTTCCTTGTAGCGGCGTATGAATCGCTGCCGGTTGACGGCGCTCTTGTTGCGGTCGTTGAGCCGGCGGTCGATGATCATCAAAGTCGCGCTCCTTGCCGTTCGGGCAGGCAGGCTTGTCGGTTTGAAGGCTCTAGGATGACTTGCGAACGCGCAGGTACCATTCGGACAGCAGGCGCACCTGCTTTTCGGTGTAGCCCTTGTCCACCATGCGGCTGACGAAATTGTTGTGCTTCTGCTGGTCTTCCGCCGAGGCCTTGGCGTTGAAGGAAATCACCGGCAACAGTTCCTCGGTGGACGAGAACATCTTCTTCTCGATCACGTCACGCAGCTTCTCGTAGCTGGTCCAGCGCGGGTTCTTGCCGCCGGCCGCGGCGCGCGCGCGCAGCACGAAGTTCACGATCTCGTTGCGGAAATCCTTGGGGTTGGCGATGCCGGCCGGCTTCTCGATCTTCTCGAGTTCGCCGTTGAGCGAGCCGCGGTCGAACTGCTCTCCGGTTTCGGGGTCGCGGAAGTCCTCGTTCTGAATCCAGTAGTCGGCGAAGGTGACGTAGCGGTCGAAGATGTTCTGACCGTATTCCGAATACGATTCCAGATAGGCCGTCTGGATTTCCTTGCCGATGAACTCGGCGTAGCGCGGCGCCAGCCAGCCCTTGATGAATTCCAGATAGCGGCGCTGGGTTTCCTCGGGCAGCTGTTCGCGCAGGATGCGCTGTTCGAGCACGTACATCAGGTGCACCGGATTGGCGGCGACCTCGACCTGGTCGTAGTTGAACACCGAGGACAGCACCTTGAAGGCGAAACGCGTGGACACGCCGTTCATGCCCTCGTCGACACCGGCGTAGTCGCGATATTCCTGGAACGACTTGGCGCCCGGATCGGTGTCCTTGAGCGATTCGCCGTCGTAGACGCGCATCTTCGAGTAGATCGCCGAGTTCTCGGGTTCCTTGAGGCGCGTCAGTACCGAGAACTGCGCCATCATCTCCAGCGTGCCGGGTGCACAGGGCGCCTTCGACAGCGTGCTGCCCTGCAGCAGCTTGTTGTAGATCTTGACCTCCTCGGACACCTGCAGGCAGTACGGCACCTTGACGATGTAGACGCGGTCGAGGAAGGCCTCGTTGTTCTTGTTGTTGCGGAAGGTCTGCCATTCGGATTCGTTCGAATGCGCCATGATGGTGCCGTTGAACGGGATCGCGGAGAAACCCTCGGTACCCTTGTAATTGCCCTCCTGCGTGGCCGTGAGCAGGGGGTGCAGCATCTTGATCGGTGCCTTGAACATTTCGACGAATTCGAGCAATCCCTGGTTGGCGAGGCACAGCCCGCCTGAGTAGGAGTAGGCGTCGGGGTCGTCCTGACCGAAGAATTCGAGCTTGCGGATGTCGACCTTGCCGACCAGCGAGGAAATGTCCTGATTGTTCTCGTCGCCCGGTTCGGTCTTGGTGATCGCCACCTGCTTGAGCACCGACGGCTGCACGCGCACCACCTTGAAGCGCGTCAGGTCGCCTTCATACTCGGCGAGGCGCTTGATCGCCCAGGGCGAGGCGATGCCGCTGAGGGCGCGGCGCGGGATGCCGAATTCCTTCTCCAGCATCTCGCCGTCGCGCTCCGGCAGGAACAGGCCCAGCGGCGATTCGTTGATCGGCGAACCCTTGAGCGCGTAGATCGGGTAGGACTCCATCAGCACCTTGAGGCGCTCGGCGATCGAGGACTTGCCGCCGCCCACCGGTCCCAGCAGATACAGCACCTGCTTGCGTTCCTCCAGGCCCTGCGCGGCATGGCGGAAGTAGGCGACGATCTGCTGAATCACGTCTTCCATGCCGTAGAACTCGCGGAAGGCGGGATAGCGGCGGATGACGCGGTTGGAGAAAATCCGGGACAGTCGCGGATCGTTGCGGGTATCGACGAACTCCGGTTCGCCGATCGCTGCGAGCATGCGCTCGGCAGGCGATGCATAGGCAAGGGGGTCTTCCTTGCACAGCATCAGGTATTCCTGAAGCGACATTTCCTCGTCACGTGCCTTGAGGAAGTTGTCGCGGAATTTCTCGAAGATTTCCATCAGCCGTTACCTCGTCATTGACAGACAGGGCCTGTTCAGGCCCATCAGTCCCGACGAAGTCCGGTGAGACTGCCCGCAACTCGTCGGGAATCCGACAGCTTTCAGGCAAACCCGTGCAAGAATCGATGCACGTCTGTACGTACTGCTCGAAAAAGTTTGCCCGAATTTGCCTTTCGCGATCGTCGAAAGAAAGAGCGTGGGCTGCAGCCACCTGCAATCTCACTGTAACGCGAAGTGCAGGTTTGTGGGGAGCCGTCGAAGGCAATCCGATGTGCGGTAGGGCTGCGCCGAAACGCTGCATCGGATTGCAGAGCTTGGACTTCGGATAACGCACAAAGTTGCCGTGCGATATGACGCCGTTTTCGTGTAATCCGCTTCTGACGCGAATCGTCCGCAAAGACCTACGCGGCAGCCGACCGACGGTCGTTCAGTCCAGGCGCAGGCGCAACCAGCTGCCAATCAGCTCGATCTCTTCCAGACAGACCTGATGCTCCATCGGGTAGTCCTGCCACTGTACGGAGTAGCCCATGGCACGCAGCGCATCGCGGCTGTCCTCGCCCAGCTTGGCGGGCAGGACCGGATCGCGTGTGCCGTGACACATCAGGATCGGCAGGCCGCGATTGGTGGCGCTGGCTTCGGAGGCGAGCTGCCCGGCCAGCGGCAGATAGGTGGACAGGGCGAGCAGACCGCCCAGTCGCAGCGGATGGCGCAGCGCCGTGTGCAGCGCAATCGCACCGCCCTGCGAGAAGCCGGCCAGGATGATCCTCTCGGCAGCGATTCCGGCCTCGATCTGCGCCTGGATCAAGCCATCGACCCGTGCAGCGGACGCGCGCACCCCGGTTTCGTCCTGCAGGCCGTTGCGGTCCAGGCTCAGGATGTCGTACCAGCCGCGCATCGGCATCCCGCCGTTGAGCGTGATCGGCCGCAGCGGCGCGTTCGGGAACAGGTAGCGAGGTGGTGTGGGCAGGGCCAAGGCTTCGGCCACCGGCACGAAATCGAAACCGTCGGCGCCCAGGCCGTGCAGCCAGATGACGGCCGCGCTGGGTGCTGCATCCGGTTCGGCGTAGACGCAGTCGTCGGTCTGGCGGATTTTCAGGCTGGGGCTCATCGGTGGCTCGTCGGGTCGGTTGCGGGCAAGGACACGGGTAGAATGCCGCATTGCGATGCCTGACAAGCCTCCGATTACCCGACGCCGCCTGCGAAGACTGATGTTCAAGCGATTGCCTGCCTTGCTGTGCCTGCCGATGCTCGCCGCGCTGTGCGCCTGCGGCCAGACCGGCAGTCTGTACCTGCCCGACCAGAAATCCGATTTGGTGGGGATTCCGGAAGACTCCCGCGAGGCCGCACAGGCCGCCCCGATCGCCAAGCCGGCGAACCAGGCCGAGGACGAGGACGAAGAGGCAGCGACGCCGGACGAGGCGTCCGAAACGCTCGATTCGTCCGAGGGTGACGCTGGCACTGCGCCGGCCGCATCCGATTCAGAACCCGACACAGCCGGCAAGGAATAAGCCCGTGGACCACTTCGAATACCGCGACGGCACGCTGTGCGCCGAGGACGTCGCCCTCAGCGAGATTGCGCGCGTCCATGGCACGCCCAGCTTCGTCTATTCGCGCGCCACCCTGAGTCGGCACTTCCAGGCTTTCGATCAGGCGCTGGCGGGAATGCCGCATTTGATCTGCTATGCGGTCAAGGCCAATTCCAATCTTGCCGTGCTGCAGATACTGGAACGGCTCGGTGCCGGTTTCGACATCGTGTCCGGCGGCGAGCTGGATCGCGTCATGCGCGCTGGCGCGCCGGCAAGGCGTATCGTTTTCTCGGGTGTCGGCAAGACCGAAACCGAGATGCGGCAGGCGCTCACGGTCGGCATCCGCTGCTTCAATGTGGAGTCCGAAGCGGAACTGGAGCGGCTCAACCGTGTGGCGGTGGCGATGAACAAGCGCGCGCCGGTGTCGTTCCGCGTGAATCCGGACGTCGATCCCAAGACTCACCCGTATATTTCCACCGGACTCAAGGAGAACAAGTTCGGTGTGGACATCGCCAGCGCCGAGCGGCTCTATCTGCAGGCGACCGAACTGCCAGGCGTGGAAGTGGTCGGTGTCGGTTGTCATATCGGCTCGCAGCTGCTCGATCTTTCCCCGTTTATGGATGCGCTGGACCGTCTGCTGGCCTTGGTCGAGCGCCTCAAGGCGCAGGGCATCACGCTGCGTCATATCGACGTGGGCGGCGGTCTGGGCGTGCGCTATCGCGACGAGAATCCACCAGACCCGGCGGCGCTGGCCGCCGCGATCCGGCCGAAACTGGAAGCCACCGGCCTGGAAGTGATGATGGAGCCAGGCCGCGCCATCGCCGGTAACGCCGGCGTGCTGCTAACGCGCGTGGAGTACCTCAAGCCGGCCGGCAACAAGCATTTCTGCATCGTCGACGCGGCGATGAACGATCTGATCCGGCCGGCGCTCTATGATGCCTGGCAGGCGATCGTGCCGGTGCGCCAGCGCAGTGACCTGGAGTCGCGGACCTATGATGTGGTCGGCCCGGTCTGCGAGTCCGGCGACTGGCTGGGCCATGATCGCGAACTGGCGGTGTCGCCCGGAGATCTGCTGGCGGTGCGTACCGCCGGCGCCTACGGCTTCACGATGGCGTCCAACTACAACAGCCGTCCACGCGCAGCCGAGGTCATGGTCGACGGGGCTGCGGTGCATCTGGTGCGTGCCCGCGAGACCTACGACGATCTGGTGCGCGGTGAGGCGATGTTGCCGCTGTGAGCGAGCCCGTCATCAAGCCGCTGGTCCTGATCGACGGATCGAACTGGCTGTATCGCGCGTTTCACGCGCTGCCGCCGCTGGCCAATGCGCTGGGACAGCCGACCGGCGCGGTCTACGGTCTCGGCAACATGCTGCGCCGCCTGTACAAGGACTATTCGCCGCAACGCATCGCGGTGGTGTTCGATCCGCGTGGCAAGACCTTCCGGCATGAAATCTACGCCGAGTACAAGGCCACGCGGGACGCGACGCCCGAAGATCTGAGCATTCAGTTTCCGGCAATTCGCGAATTGCTCGAGGCGATGGCGATGCCGGTCCTGCAGATCGACGGGATCGAAGCCGACGACGTGATCGGGACCCTGGCGATGAAGGCGGTGGCGGCTGGCGAGGAGGTGGTGATCGTCACTGGCGACAAGGATCTGGCGCAGCTGGTATCGCCACAGATCAAGCTGCTGGACACCATGAAGAACCGCACCTTGGACCGCGAAGCGGTGATCGAGCGTTTCGGCGTGCCGCCGGAGTGCATCGTCGATTATCTGGCGCTGGTGGGTGATACCAGCGACAACATCCCCGGCGTGCCCGGCTGCGGCCCCAAGACCGCGGCCAAATGGCTCAATGAATACGGGTCGCTGGATGCGCTGGTCGCCCATGCCGACGAGATCAAGGGCAAGATCGGCGAGAAACTGCGCGCGGCGCTGAATGTGCTGCCGCTGTCGCACGATCTGGCCACGATCCGCACCGATATCCCGCTGCCGCTGGAACTGGATGCGCTGCAGCCGGGCAAGGCCGACGACGCCAAGCTCGCCGAGTTCTACCAGCGCATGGGTTTCACGCGCTGGCTGGAAGAGCTGGGCGACCGCGGCGGCGCGGTGCCCGCGCCGGAACCGGTGGCCAGCGCAGCGGCACCGGTCGATTACCGCATGGTGGCGACACGCGAGCAGCTCCGCGAACTGTGCGAAGCGCTCGCCAGCGCCGAGCTGATCTGCTTCGACACCGAAACCGATGCCCTTGACGCGATGCGTGCCGGATTGGTCGGGTTGTCGTTCGCGACCAGGCCGGGCGAAGCCTGGTATGTGCCTTTGACGCACGATTATCTTGGCGCGCCGGAGCAGTTGCCGCTCGGTGAGGTTGTCGCCGCGGTCAAGCCGATGCTTGAAGACCCCGGCAAACCCAAGCTGGGACAGCATCTCAAGTACGACGTCAACGTGCTGGCGCGCTACGGAATCGAGGTCGCCGGCATCGGCTACGACACCATGTTGGAGTCCTATGTGCTCGACGCCGCCAATTGGCGACACGACATGGATTCCATGGCCCAGCAGCACCTTGGTCACAAGACGATTTCGTTCACCGACGTCGCCGGCAAGGGCAAGGGCCAGCTCACGTTCAATCAGGTGGCGCTCGACAAGGCCACCGAATACGCGGCCGAGGATGCGGACATCACTCTGCGGCTGCATCAGGCCTTGTATCCGCAGCTTCAGAAGATCGGATCGCTGCTTTCGGTGTTTCACGACATCGAGATGCCGCTGGTGCCGGTGCTGGCGCGGATTGAACGGGCCGGCGTCAAGATCGACACTGCCTTGCTGGCCCGGATCAGCGCCGAGTTCGGCGACCGCATGAACGAATTGCAGGCACAGGCCTGGAAGGCGGCGGACACCGAGTTCAATCTGGGTTCGCCGGCGCAGCTGCAGACGATTCTCTACGACAAGTTGCAGTTGCCGGTATTGGGCCGGACCCCCAAGGGACAACCGTCCACCGCCGAAGATGTGCTCGATCAGCTTGCGAACGAGCACGAACTGCCGCGATTGATCCTCGAATGGCGCGGAATGTCGAAGCTGCGCGGCACCTATACGGACGCCTTGCCGAAGCAGATCAATCCGGCCACCGGGCGCATTCACACCTCCTACCATCAGGCGGTAGCGGCGACCGGGCGTTTGTCCTCGTCCGATCCCAATCTGCAGAACATCCCGATCCGCAACCTGGAAGGCCGGCGCATCCGCCAGGCCTTCATCGCCGAGGACGGCCAACGCCTGCTCTCGATCGACTACTCGCAGATCGAACTGCGACTGATGGCGCACCTGTCCGAAGATGAACGCCTGCGCGATGCCTTCCGCAATGGCCAGGATGTGCACCAGGCGACCGCCGCCGAAGTGTTCGGCCTGGCGCTGGACGCCGTGGAGCCGGACCAGCGCCGCGCCGCCAAGGCGATCAACTTCGGTTTGATCTACGGCATGTCCGCCTTCGGCTTGGCGCGCCAGCTCGGCATCGCGCGTGGTGACGCGCAGCGCTACATCGACACCTTCTTTGCGCGCTATCCCGGCGTGAAGCGCTACATGGATGAGTCCCGCGCCCAGGCCAGGGAACAAGGCTATGTCGAGACCCTGTTTGGCCGGCGCCTCTACCTTCCCAATATTCGCTCACGCAATCAGGGACTGCGTCAGTACGCCGAGCGCACCGCGATCAACGCGCCGCTGCAGGGCACGGCGGCCGATCTGATCAAGTTGACGATGATCGATATCGATGGATGGCTGGTCCGGGAACAGCTGCCGCTGAAGATGATCATGCAGGTCCACGACGAACTGGTCTTCGAAGGGCCGGCGGCCGCGATTGCCACGCATGCGGAAGCGATCGCACAGCGCATGTGCCAAGTGCATGCGCTGAGCGTACCGCTGGTGGCCGATTGGGGCACCGGGCTCAACTGGGACGAGGCGCATGAGGCGCAGGGTCATGCCAGCAGCCTGTCGAAAGCGGAATAATCGGCGCACGCATAATTCGAAAATGTTCTGAATGACCGGTGGGAACCAAGCGCGGACGCCAGGGTCTGATCCTTTGAGCGTTGCTCTCTTGGCGCTTTTTCCGCTTCCACTCCCTGGGCGGAAAACCGGCACCCCAAGCCGGACACATCGCCCGATGGCTGACCCCGAGCCATCGGGCGTTTTCTTTTTTCGGATCGCTGGCACTGTTTCGGCTAAAGATCGATGGTTTGTTCGTCGTGAAATCAGTCGTTTGCGAATAATTCACGGTCAGCCGAAATATTTGCGGAACAAAACTCGAAACAGCGCGGTCGGATATTGCGAGTGTTCTCTCCCTGGCACTCATCCGCCCCCACTCCCTGGGCGGACCCGGCATCCCCAAGCCGGAACTCTTGCCCGACGGCCCTCCCCCGAGCCGTTGGGCATTTTTTTGTCCGCGGGCCGGGCGAGATCAACATCGTTCCGGGTTCCCGGTCGATCTCCGCCGCTTCCGGTCGTTCCGGGCCAGCCGCAGGCTGGCCCCGAATCCATGCAGCGCTCGGTCGTCGGCTGCGGAGTGACGGTCGACTTTCTGCACCGCTCCGGCACGGGGTCAAAATTTATTTGCGAATGCCGGAACTTTCCTGGAATGCCCTGGTCTGATTTTGCGAACGACATCTCGTGTCGTTCTTCCGCCTCCCTCCCTGGGCGGAAACACCGGTTTCCCCAAGCCGGTACCGTGCCCACGATCTCCCCCCGGACCGTGGGCACTTTTTTTGCGTGGATATCACCCAAGTGCGTGACCGGATAGCTTCTTCAAAGCTTCACCTGCTCGTAATCCCTAGGTTATCCGCGATCGACAATCTTCCGCGCCAGACTGTCATGGCAGTCGAAATCAGCGGTACTGCTGCATGGGGTCATTGCCGAGCGATCGGCGCAGGCTGACGCTTGCTGGAGAGAGTACGCGTTGTCGGTGTCGGCCGGAGTCCCAGCCAAATCAGCGGCTCGGGACACCGGTACGGTGGATAGCCCCGTAGTGGTCCCGAAAAAAAATCAGGGAGCGGTGGACCGAGCGGTCACTCCCTGTTCAATGAAATGCACGCTTGAAATGGGGAACGACATGGCTGTGAACCGCTGGCTTAAACCACTGCTGCTGGCCGCGTTGGGGCTGTTTGCCTTCGCTGCGCTACCGCTCCACGCACAGGACACCACCTCGGCCATTCGCGGCCGCATCATTGACACTGACGGTCAGGCGATTCCTGGCGCGCAGGTGGTCGTTTCGGATCAGCGAACCGGTACCAGCAGCACCTTGCAGACCGGCGCCGGTGGCGGCTTCAATGCGGGCGGTCTGCGCGTTGGCGGCCCTTACCGAGTCACCGTGACCTCGGCTCATGGCGATGCGAGTGCCGATGACATCTATCTGGTGCTCGGCGACAGCTACAGCCTGGAACTGACGGTGGGCGCGGCGGTCACTCTGGAGCAGGTGACCGTGGTCGGCAAAGCGGTCACGGCGCCCAATACCGCGATCGGTCCCTCGGCGAGCTTCGGCATTGCCGATCTCGCCAGCGCGCCGTCGGTGAGCCGTGACATCAAGGATGCGATCCGCGCCGATCCGCGCATCTACATCGACGAAGCCTTCGCCGATTCGATTCAGTGTGCCGGCGCCAGTTCGCGCTTCAACAGCCTGACGGTCGACGGCGTTCGCCTCAACGACAACTTCGGTCTGAACAGCAACGGCTATCCGACCGAGCGCATGCCGTTCTCCTACGATGCGATCGAACAGGTTTCGGTCGAACTGGCGCCGTTCGATGTGCAGTACGGCGGTTTCAGCGCCTGCAACATCAATGCGGTGACCAAGTCCGGGACCAACGAATTTCACGGTTCGCTGTTTTACGACTACACCGACGATTCTTTGACCGGCGACAGTCTCGAAGGTGATTCGGTCGATCTCGGCAGCTTCGACGAAAAGCGCTATGGCTTCACCGTCGGCGGACCGGTCATTAAGAACAAGCTGTTCTTCCTGGCCTCCTACGAAAAGCTGGAGGGTGTCGATACCTTCTCGCGCGGGCCGGTGGGTTCGGGAGCCGGCAACGAAGTGCTCGGTGTCTCGCAAGCGCAGTACGACGAGATTCTGGATATCGCCCGCACCCTGTACGACTACGATCCGGGCGGGCTGCCGCCGAGCATCCCGGTGGAGGACGAGAAGTTTCTGGTGAAGCTGGACTGGTACATCACCGACACCCAGCGCGCCGCCTTCACCTACAACTACAACGACGGCTACCACATCGCCGAATCCGATGGCGATTCCGACGAACTGGAATTCTCCAATCACTACTACGAGCGTGGCGCCGAGCTCAATGCCTACGTTGCCCAGCTTTTCTCGGACTGGACCGAACGATTTTCGACCGAGCTGAAGATCGGCTATTCGGAGCTCCAGAACCGGCAGTTGTCGCTGGGCGGCGTGGACTTCGGCGAAGTGCAGATCGGCACCGAGAACAATGGCTCGCGCGCGACCGTTTATCTGGGTGCCGACGATTCTCGTCACGCCAACAAGCTCAGTTACGACACCTACAACGTGAAGCTGGCCGGCGAATATCTGCTCGGCAATCACCTGATCACCGGTGGGTATGAGCTGGAACGTCTGGACGTGTTCAACCAGTTCATTCAGGAATCCGAAGGCGAATTCCGCTTCAGCAGCATCGACGACTTCCGCAACGGCACGCCCAATCGCGTGATCTACGAGAACGCGGCCTTCACCAACGTCAAGGATGACGCGGCGGCCAACTTCGTCTACGACATTAACAGCCTCTACCTGCAGGACGAGTACCGCTTCGACGATCTTGGCCTGACGCTGACCGGCGGTCTGCGCTACGAGTGGTATGCCACCGGCGACGACCCGGTCGAAAATCCGGCGTTTGCCAGCGCCTACGGTTTCTCGAATTCGCAGAGCGTGGACGGCATGAGCCTGTTGCAGCCCCGCCTGGGCTTCAACTGGAACGTCAACGACATGGTCGAGCTGCATGGTGGTATCGGCCTGTACTCCGGCGGCAATCCCAACGTCTGGATCTCGAACAACTACTCGAATGACGGCGTCACTCAGATCGAAAGCTCACTGTTCGCTGACGACTTCGCAGGCACCTCCTTGTTCGACATTCCGACCGCAGGCGATGGCCGGCCGGTCTACGATATCCCGCAGGAGCTGTATGACCGCATTGCCGCGGGCATGGGCTCCGCCGGCGGCGTCAACTCGCTGGACCCGGATTTCGACGTACCGTCCGAATGGAAGTACGCCCTCGGCGCGATCCTGTACGCCAGCGACAGCCTCACGTTCAGTCTGGACTATCTGTATACGGACAAGCAGGACGCCGCGATCATCAGCGACATCTCTCGCGAGGCCGTGGGTGAGACCGCGGATGGCCGCACCATCTACGACAGCAAGAACGGCCGCAGCCAGGACTTCGTGCTGACCAATGTCGACGGTGATTCCGGCCAGTCCCACATCCTCTCGTTCGGATTGAACAAATCATTCGAGTTCGGCCTCGATGTCGGCTTCGGCTACGCCTACACGCGTGCTGAAGACGTGAATCCGATGACCAGCTCGGTGGCGTATTCCAACTACACCTACCTGGCGACAGACGATTTCGAGAATCCCAAGCCAGCGACCTCGAACTACGAAATCCCGACGCGTTTCACGCTGACGCTGAAGTACGACCACGCCTTCGTGAAGGACTATCTGACCAAGCTCAGCCTGTTTTCCAGCTACAACGAGGGCCGCCCGTACAGCTACACCTTCACCAGCGGCATCAACTCGTCCGTGGGCGATGCGACGTTCCAGGGGCGCTATCTGCTGTACATGCCGTCGGGCCTGAACGACCCGAACGTGGTGTTCGGGGATGACTTCGATAGCGCGGCGTTCTTCGCCTACGCCGATTCTCACGGGCTCACGGAATACGCCGGCCGTACCGTGCCGCGCAACGACTTCTACAGCGACTGGTGGTTCAAGATGGACATGAAGCTGGAGCAGGAGCTGCCGGGCCTGCGCTCGGACGACCGCACTTCCGCCTTCATCGTCATCAAGAACCTGACCAACCTCATCAACGACGACTGGGGCGTGCAGTACGAAGCCTCGTTCCCGCGCATGCTGGACATCGTCGATGCCGAGGTGCTGCCGGACGGTCGCTATCAGTTCAACGAGTTTTCGGTGCCGACCGAGCAGTTCCGCGTCACCGATTCCTCGCTCTGGGAAATCCGTGTGGGTTTGCGTTACGAATTCTGAACCAGCGGAAGCCGGAAACATCGGGCTGGCCCGCAAGGGTCGGCCTTTTTCGTGGGCGCGACCGCGATGTGGCCTGATAAGATAGGCGCATGGGTACTTTCATCGTCACATTCGCGGTTCTTCTTCTGGCATTCGGCGGGCTCGCCATCGGTTTGCTGCACGGCAAGCCGATCAAGGGCAGTTGCGGCGGTCTGTCGACAATGACCGGCGACCGCTGCGACGTCTGCGGCGGCCAGCCCGAGAAGTGTGAAGAGGCTTCCGGGCGGTAATCACCCGGCACTACAACGAATAGCGCCGTCCTCGCGACGGATGGAGTTGGGGAGATGGCCACATTGCAGAACGTCACGGCCAGGGACTTCATGTCGGCCAATCTCGTCAGTTTCTCGGCAGACATGGACGTGCTGACAGCAATCCAGCTGCTGCTGGAAAAAGGCTGTTCTGCCGGTCCGGTGTTCGATCGGCTCGGCAATCTCGTCGGCATCCTGTCCGAAAAGGACTGCATCCAGGTCGCACTCAATGCCGGATATCACGGCGAATGGGGCGGCAAGGTCTCGCAGTTCATGTCCACCAGCGTGATCACCGTGGATGCCGACGACAGTATTCTCGATGTCGCGCGGCGTTTCGCCGGATCACCGTTCAAGCTTTACCCGGTGGTTGGCGACAACCGTGTCATCGGCCACATCACGCGTAGCCACGTGCTGCGCGCCATAGACTCGATGCGCGGCAAGTATCCGGTTTGAGCGGATCCGGGCTGCGGGTCGTCTGAGCGGTGCCCGCGCGCCGCCCGTCGTCGCTGCCCGAATCCGGCATGCCAGCGAAGCCGGAGTGGCGCAGCCTTGGCAGGCTGTGGCCCTATCTGCGCGAATTTCCGCTGCGTGTCGGTATTGCGCTGAGCCTGCTCGTCGCCGCCAAGCTGGCCGGCGTGAGCCTGCCGATGGTCATGAAGCATCTGGTCGATGCGCTCGACACCGAGGGTGCGGCGGTGGTCGCAATTCCGTTGCTGCTGCTGTTGTTCTATGGCGTGCTGCGGCTGATCGTGGTGCTGTTCTCCGAGCTGCGTGACGTCATCTTTGGCCGGGTCGCCGAGCGCGCGATGCGCCGTGCCGCATTGGAAGTGTTCCGCCACTTGCATCGTCTGGACCTGGGCTATCACCTGTCGCGCCAGACTGGTGGCTTGTCACGCGACATCGAGCGTGGCGTTTCGGGCATCAGCTTTCTGCTGCGTTTCCTCACTTTCAACATCGTGCCGACCCTGTTCGAGATGCTGCTCGTGGCCGGGATCCTGTTGGTCCAGTACGGCTGGGTCTATGCCCTGATCGTGCTCGGTGCCGTCAGCTTGTACGTACTGTTCTCGGTGGTGGTGACCGAATGGCGCACGCGCTTCGTGCGTACCGCCAATCAGCTGGATTCGCAGGCCAATACGCGCGCCATCGATTCGCTGCTGAACTACGAAACCGTGAAGCTGTTCGTCAACGAGGATTACGAGGCGCGCGAGTACGACCGGGCACTGGCGGACTGGGAACGCGCGCAGCGCCGCAACCGCAAATCGCTGGCGACGCTCAATATCGGCCAGGCCATCATCATTGCCGGTTCGGTCACCGGCATCATGGTGTTGGCCTCGGCGCAGGTGGCGGCCGGCGACATGACGATCGGCGATTTCGTAGCGATCAATGCCTATATGACGCAGTTGTTCATCCCGCTGAATGTGCTCGGCTTCGTCTATCGGGAAATCCGCCGTGCCCTGACCGACATGCAGCGCATGCTGGCGATGCTGGACGTAGCGCCGGCGGTGGTCGACGAACCCGGCGCGCGGACCCTGGCCGTGCGTACGGCAGCCGTGCGCTTCGAGCAGGTGGGCTTCGCCTACGACGCAAGTCGGCCGATACTGCGCGAGCTGAGTTTCGAGATTCCGGCAGGTCGGACCGTGGCCGTGGTCGGGCCCAGCGGCGCCGGAAAATCCACCCTGGCGCGCCTGTTGTTCCGATTCTACGACCCGGACCGGGGACGAATTCTCGTGGGCGGGCGCGACATTGCCGACTACACGCAGAACAGCCTGCGCACGCACATCGGCGTGGTGCCGCAGGACACCGTGCTGTTCAATGACAGCCTGGCCTACAACATCGGCTACGGCCGGCCGGGCGCCTCGCGCGAGGATATCGAACGCGTGGTGCGGCTGGCGCATCTGGACGGTTTCGTCGCGCAACTGCCGGATGGCCTCGATACGCAGGTCGGCGAACGCGGCCTGAAGCTCTCGGGCGGAGAAAAGCAGCGCGTAAGCATCGCAAGGGCGCTGCTCAAGGATCCGCCGATCATGATCTTCGACGAGGCCACATCCTCGCTGGACACCGAATCCGAGCGGGCGATTCTGGGCGCACTGGCGGAAGCGGCGCGGCAGCGCACCACGCTGGTGATTGCACACAGGCTGTCGACCGTGGTCGACGCCGACCAGATCATCGTGTTGCGCCACGGCCTCATCGTTGAACGGGGCTCGCACACGGAACTGCTCGAAGCCGGCGGAGACTACGCGCACTTGTGGAATCTGCAACGTCGCGAACTGGCGACCGTCGTCGCTGATCCGGCCGAGGTCTGAACCGGAGTCGACTGCGTGGCCCGGTACGCCCGGTTCTCGCTATAGTGCCAGCGGAGGTCCTCCGGCTGGGCCGGTGAGCATGCAGGCTCACTATTCATATTCCTGCCGGCGACCACGAGCGATGATGTGACGATTGCCTGGAGGAGGCAGGCTGGCATGCGCCGGCCCATGCGATGCAGCAAACCAGCCTGAAGCAGAAATTGACCGACCGATTCGTCAGCGCCGAGATCCAGGGTTTGCTGGCGCGTGTACCGAAGCCGCTCGGTAGCTTCGGCTATGACCCCTGGGGCTACAACGAAGACGCGATCAAGTTCGCCGTGCCGCCGGTGCGCTGGCTCTACGAGCGCTATTTCCGCGTGGTCGCCCACGGACTGGAGAACATTCCGTCCGAAGGCCGCGTTCTGATCGTACCGAACCATTCGGGGCAGCTGCCGATGGATGGCCTGATGATCGGCTACGCGATGCTGACCAATCCGCACGGCCCGCGCGCCGGGCGCGCCATGATCGAACGTTTCTTCCCGACGGTGCCGTGGCTCGGCAACTGGCTCAATGCGATCGGTGGCGTGATCGGCGATCCGGTCAATTGCGGGCGCATGCTCGACCGCGAAGAGGCCGTTGTGGTCTTTCCTGAAGGCATACGCGGCAGCGGCAAGCTTTATCGTGATCGTTACAAGTTGCAGCGGTTCGGCAACGGATTCATGCATCTGGCCTTGCAGCACAACGTTCCGATCGTGCCGGTCGGCGTGGTTGGCTGCGAGGAAACCATGCCGTCGCTGTTCAATATCTCGCCGCTGGCGCGTCTGCTCGGGGTGCCCTATGTGCCGATCGCGCCGCCGCTGCCACTGCCGGCGCGCGTGATCCTCAACTTCGGCGAGCCGATGCGCTTCGAGTGTCCCGTGCAAAGCGAGGATGAAGTGCTGGCGCGGGTCGACATGGTCAAGAAGGCAATCGGGGGCTTGATACGCAAGGGTCTGAAGGAACGGAAGAAGGTCTTTTAGCATGCCGCCTCCCAAGAGAAAGACGGTTCTGGTGACCGGCGCCGCCGGTGCGCTCGCCAAGCGGGTGATCGCCCGGCTTCACGAGCGCCACAACGTCGTGGCTGTGGACTTTCGCCGTCGCGTCGAGACCGACGAAGGAATTCCTTCGTACAAGGTGGCCACACATACGCGCGGCTTCGAGGACATTTTTCGGCGCCACCAGTTCGACGCCGTGCTGCACATCGGCCGCATGTTCGCGCATGAATCCGATCGCCTGCGCCGTTACAACACCAATGTGCTCGGTGCGAAGCGCCTGCTCGACCTGTGCTGCAAGTACAAGGTTTCCCAGGTCGTCATGCATTCCACGTATTTCGTCTACGGCGCCAGTCCCTACAATCCGGCTTTGTTGTCGGAAGAGGCGCCACTCAAGGCCTCCGAGGTGACCCAGGATCTGGTGGATTCGGTCGAACTCGAAAGCCTCGCGCAGATCTATCTGTGGAAGCATCGCAAGCTGCACATGACGATCCTGCGGCCATGCAATGTGCTCGGTCCGGGCGTCAAGAACAGCATGTCGCTGCTGTTGTCGAGACCGCTGGCACCGGTGCTGACGGGGTTTTCTCCGATGATGCAGTTCGTCCATGTGGAGGACATGGCGGAGGCGATGGTGCTGGCTTTCGAGAGGAACCGGCCCGGCATCTACAACGTGGCGCCCGAAGACTGGGTGCCCTATCAGGAGGCCGTCGTGCAGGCAGGGTGCCGCAAGTTGTCGGTGCCCTCGGTGCCGCCAATGCTACCCAAGGCGATCAGTGGTCTGCTCAACTGGAACGCCTTCTTTCCGCCTTATCTGATCAACTATTTCAAATATCCGGTGATCATCGATGGGCATGCCTTCCGCGATACCTTCGGCTGGTCCCCCAGGCACAGCCTGAGCGATATCTTTTCGTACTATCGCAAGCAAAAGGCGATTTCGCCGCACTAGCGGTGGCTCCGCCCGCCCGGCGCGTCGCTACAATTGAAGCGGGAGAGCGGCGGCCTGCCTGGCACGGGATTCATTTTTCAGGGTGCCTCTGCCGCATGGCCGCTAGACGGCGCATCATCCTGCGCGACGATGCGACACCCTCGTTACAATAGAATTAATGGATTGTTAAGCAGATTAGTATTAATTTATGCAATACATATCGAGCGCCGCCTGCTGCGTTCGTTCATCCATATTTAAGGGCAGAACCATGAAGATCGATATCGGAATCAGCCAGGAACAGCGTCAGACCATCGCCAAGGGATTGAGCCGGGTGCTGGCCGACGAATACACGCTGTACCTCAAGACCCACAACTTTCACTGGAACGTGACCGGCCCGATGTTCAACACCCTGCATCAGATGTTCGAGGGTCAGTACACTGAATCTGCGGCGGCGGTCGACCAGATTGCCGAGCGCATTCGCGCGCTTGGCTATCCCGCGCCCGGTTCCTACAAGCAGTACGCCGAACTCTCGCAGATCGAGGAAGAACCGGGCGTACCGGAGTGGAAGGACATGGTGGTCCAGCTCGTCAGCGGTCATGAAACCGTTGCGCGGACCGCTCGCGAGGTGTTCCAGCAGGCCGAGCAGGCCGACGACGAAGCCACGGCCGACCTCCTGACACAGCGCATGCAATTGCACGAGAAGACCGCATGGATGCTGCGCAGTCTGCTCGAGTAACCGATATGGGTGATTGCTGTGTCCCGCGACGCGGGGCACAGTTGCGCCCGCCGAACGGCGGCAGAATTGTCTGCAGCCGTTCAGATTGAGAGGCGAGGCGCCATGTTTACAGTAGCTACGCGACGTCCGGTTCTTTCGGTGCGACGCCTTCGAGTTCACTATCCGCTAAAGCGGGGGCGTGTTTGGCCCTTGTTCGGGCCGTCCGGCGTGATCAAGGCGGTCGACGACATGCATTTCGACCTCCACGCCGGCGAGACTCTCGGTATTGTCGGTGAATCCGGTTGCGGCAAGTCCACGCTGGCGCGCGCTCTGGTCGGGCTCGAGACGCCGACGGGCGGGCAGATCAGTATCGACGGTCACAACGTCACCGGATACAGCGACGCCGACTGGCGACCGCTGCGCCGCGAGGTCCAAATCGTTTTCCAGGACCCGCTGGCGAGCCTCAATCCGCGCCTGAGCATTGCACAGTGCATCGCCGAACCGCTGAAGACGCTCTGTCCCGAGGTGGGGGCCAACGAGCGCAGCGCCCGCGTGCTCGAAATGATGCAGCGTGTCGGTCTGGATGCGGAGCTGAAGGATCGTTATCCGCATGAAATCTCAGGCGGTCAGTGCCAGCGCGTCGGTATTGCGCGCGCCCTGGTGGTCCGCCCCAAGGTATTGATCTGTGACGAGCCGGTGAGTGCGCTGGATGTTTCGGTGCAGGCCCAGATCGTCCATCTGCTGGTGGACCTGCAGCGCGAGTACGGACTGGCGATGTTGTTCATCTCCCACGACCTGGCGGTGGTGCGCCAGCTCAGCCATCGGGTGATGGTGATGTATCTGGGCAAGGTCATGGAGCAGTCGGCGCGCGATGCACTGTTCGAAGCGCCGCAGCATCCGTACACGCGGGCCTTGCTGTCGGCCGTGCCGGACTTCGAGGCGCTGCTGCCGGGCGAACGCGTGGAACTGACCGGCGAGATCCCGAGCCCTTCGAATCCGCCGAGCGGTTGCGTATTCAGAACGCGCTGTCCGCTGGTCGATCATGTCTGTGCGCAACAGGTGCCGGTGCTGCGCCGGGTTCCCAGCGGCGGCTATTCGGCCTGCCATTTCGCCGCCTACGCCGAGAGTCCGATGATTCCGAGGACAGCGTGAAGAAGTGCGTAAGGGCTAAGGCGACCGGCGTAAATGCTTGCAAAGCAATGAAAGGCCCGTAGTAGCCTGTTCGCCTCACGCCTTACTTGCAGTTCGGCCGACGCCCCGCGGCGCGCGCCCGGGTGTAGATCGCCATCGAATGCTCCAGACGATTGTTCAGGTCGCGGATCCGGTTTTCGGGCGAAGGGTGGGTCGACAGGAACTGCGGCGGGCGCTCGCCGTTGTTGAGCTGGCCCATGTTGATCCACAACTGGATGCTCTCGCGCGGGTCGAAGCCCGCATCCGCCATCAGGTCTTCGCCGATCAGGTCAGCCTCGCTTTCATGCGCGCGTGAATACGGCAGCAGGAAGAAGGTCTGTGCGGCGACACCGAGCAATTGCGGGTCGATACCGGTCGCGGCATAGGTGAGCTGCCCTCCGAGCTGCGCCACGGCCTGCGAGGACACCCGCTCGTTCGAGTGGCCGGCGATGACATGGCCCACTTCATGGCCGATGACGGCGGCCAGCTGGTCCTGGTTCTTGGCCACGTCGAGCAGGCCGGTGTAGACGCCGATCTTGCCGCCGGGCAGGGCGAAGGCGTTGGCCTGATCCTCGGCAAAGACGTTGACTTCCCATACCGTGTTACCCGTAACCTGGCGGGTGATCGCCTGCGCCACACACTGTACGTAGCGGTTGACCGAGGCGTCCTTGGTGACCGGGGTTTCGCTTTTCAGCTCCTGATAGGACTGAACGCCCATCTGCGCGATCTCCTGGTCGGAGAACAGCTTGAGCTGACGCCGACCCAGCGGCGAGGTCGCACAGGCGACAAGCAGCGACAGGCTCAGGGTGGCGAGTACGCCGTACTTGAAGGCGGAGCTGCGGATCATGGGGGCGGGGTGATCCTGTTCAGTCGAAGGGCGTCCATCATGCGCAAGCGCTCGCGTGGCGACAAGCACGGATCAGCCGCTGTCCCGGCTGCGCCCGTCGGCTCAGCCGGGATTGTCATCGGCGTCCGCGGGCGATGCCGCGGCTTCGTCGCCGACCGGGCTCATGTGCGCCTGCAGGAACGCCAGCGTGCGCGCCCAGGCATCTTCCGCGGCTTTCTTTTGGTAGGCCTTGCCGGACGGGTTGGCGAAACCATGACCAGCGTCAGCGTAGACATGGACCTCAAGCGACTTGTCGAGATCGTGCATGGTGCTTTCGAACGACTCGATGGTCTTCGGGGGGATGCTTTCGTCCTTCCCGCCGAAAAACGCCAGAATCGGCGACTGGATTGGCGCCAGCTTTTCGGCGTCGCCGCCGACCTGTCCGTAGTAGATCACCGCGGCGTCCAGTCCGGCGGGGGTCAGCAGCACGTTCTGGAAAGCCATCGAGCCGCCGAAGCACCAGCCGATCACGCCGACCTGCGGTGCCCCCTTGGACTTGATGTAGTCGAAGGCTGCGTAGATGTTGGCCGCCAGTCGCGCCTTGTCGTTGAGGGCTGCGTTCATTGCTTGCTGTGCGCCGGTCCGGGTGTCGTAGACCTTGCCGTCGTAGAAGTCCGCGGCCAGCACCAGATATCCATGCGCGGCCAGACGATCCGCCATCGCCCGGATGTTGTCGTTGAGTCCCCACCATTCGTGATACATCACCAGTGCTGGCAGTGCACCTTCCACACCCGCCGGGCGCGCCAGATAGCCGTTGAAGTCCTTGCCGTTGACCGAGCCATAGCTGACGGTCTGGTGCTCGACAGCGGCGGTGGGCGGCTGCTTGGCCGCTTCGCTGGCCTGCGGAGTATCGCCTTCGTGTTGCCGACCCATCGCTTCGACGTAACTGTCCGCCGCAGCGCTGCCGTCGGCGGCGGGCGGCTCGTCCTGGTCCTTGCCGGGCCACAACCCGATGATCGCGATGACCACCACGATGGCGGCTGCGAGCAGCAACAGAGGGCGTCGGTTCACGGAGATCTCCCGGTGATCTGGTTATTGTCGTCGTCTTGGAGTGTCGTCGAGGGACAAGGGTTCCATCGACACGTCCGGGCCCGCGCACTGTCGCGAACGGTCCCCGGGGCGGGAAAGGTAACGAAAGCGGCGGAGCTTGTCGCGCTGTGCCGGGCCGCCTCCGGTCTCAGTCGTCCGCGATGAACGGCGCGAGCATTCCCTGAAAGGCCTGTGCCTGCTGTTGCCACCAGTGGTGATCGGCGTAGCGATGGTCCTGCCAGTCGAATCCGGGGATCACCAGTTCCGTGACCAGCGCATGCGAGGCCTCGCCAAGCAGACGCGAGCCCTTCCAGATGCCGCCCGGAATCAATAGCGAAATCGCATCCGGGGCGTGGAAACCCAGCGTCGTCCGGCGCGGTGGCCGTGATTCGTCGTAGCTCAGATATTCCAGCGGTCCGCCGGACTGCAGTACGTGCAGAATGTCGCTGCGGTTGCGGTGCAGGCGGCCGATCGGCGAGCCCCGATCCAGCAGGTAGTGGATGCTGCTGGCGCAGCAGCGTTCGCCGTGCGTGGTGTTCAGCGTGTGCGCGGACTGGTAGATGCGCCGATACCAGCCGCCTTCGGGGTGGCGCTCCAGCCCCAGCCGCGCGATCCACTTGGCGCCCTCAGGGTTCGAGGCGCTCAATCTTCCAGGCCTTGACGCAGCGGCGGTACAAGAGCCGGTCGTGGGTACGGCCCAGCCGGCCCTGCCAGAATTCGAAGGATTCCGGTTCCAGCGAATAACCGCCCCAGCTGTCGGGAAACGGGATCGCCTGACCTTCGAACTTCTGCGCGTTGTCGCGCATGCGCGCGTCCAGCGCCTCACGGCTGCCCACCACCTGCGATTGTCGCGAGGTATAGGCCGAAAGCTGACTTTCACGTGGTCGCGACTGAAAATAATCGCGGGCCACCGTCTCCGGAAGGCGCGAAACCCGCCCTTCGACGCGGACCTGGCGCTCCAGCCGGTCCCACCAGAACGTGGCCGCAACAAAGGGGTTCATCTCAAGTTCAAGACCTTTGCGCGACAACAGGTGCGTGTAAAAGCTCAGACCGCCGTGCTGAAAGCCCTTGAACAGCACGATGCGCACCGAGGGACGCCCGTCTGGAGTGGCGGTGCCCAGGGCCATCGCGGTGGGATCGATCATGCCGGCCTCGCGTGCATCGGCCAGCCATTTATCGAGCTGTTTCAGCGGGTCCGGATCAAGGTCTGGAATATCCAGCGGGGGATTGCGGGTGTATTGCGGCATGGCCTTGAGAAGTGACGAAACCTGAGCCCTACAATGGGTCACATCCTACAGGAAGACATCCCATGGAAAGCTTTCAGGCACTCAGAGTGCACACCGTCGACAAACGCGCCGAAGCGCGCCTCGAAACGATTACGCTGAATGATCTCAGCGCGGGCGAGGTGGTTGTCCGCGTGCACTGGTCCTGCCTCAATTTCAAGGATGCGCTCGCGGTCAGCGGCAAGGGCCGCATCATGCGTCGCTCGCCCTGCGTGGCCGGCATCGATCTCGCCGGTGTGGTGGTCGAAAGCAGTTCCGCAGACGTGCAGGCCGGTGCGGCGGTGGTGGTCACTGGCTGCAATATCGGTGAACAGCTGGACGGCGGGTTCGCGCAGTACGCGCGAGTGCCGGCCTCGGCCGTGGTGCCGCTGCCGGATGGCTTGCCGCTGCGCGAATCGATGGCGATCGGCACGGCCGGCTTCACCGCCGCACTGGCGCTCAAGCGCATGCTCGACAATCACCAGCGACCGCACATGGGCCCGATCGCGATCACCGGGCCGACCGGCGGCGTCGGATCGATCGCCACCGACCTGTTCTCACGCGCCGGTTTCAAGGTGGCCGCGATCACCGGCAAGCCGGAACAGGCGGGCGACTACCTCAAGGCGCTCGGCGCCAGCGAGATCGTCGATCGCAAGAGCCTCGATTTCGGCAGCAAGCCTCTGGAAACGGCGGTCTGGGGTGGCGCCGTCGACAATCTCGGCGGCGATGCGCTGGCCTACCTCACGCGCACCGTCAAACCCTGGGGCAATATCGCCTCGATCGGTCTGGCCGCCTCGCCCAAACTCGAAACCACGGTGGTGCCGTTTATCCTGCGCGGCGCCTCCTTGCTCGGCATCTGGTCGGTGGAATGTCCGCGCGAATGGCGGCTGGAGATCTGGAAGCACCTCGCCAGCGACTGGAAGCCGCGTCACCTGGACCGGATCGTCAGCCGCACGATCCGGCTCGACGAGGTGACCCAGGCCGCCGAGGACCTGATGGCCGCCAGCATGACCGGCCGCTATCTCGTCGATCTGCGCGACTGAGGCCGCCAGGTCTTGAGTGGAACGCCCCCCAAAGTCAGCCGTTCCGGCCTGCGCGCGGAGCCGGCGCCTTTTCGCGATGCCTTGCTGATCTGCCACGAATGCGCGGCCAAGCGTCCGGAAGGCGCCAACGCCAAGGGCCGCACGCGGCTGCGTAACGACCTGCGCAAACGGCTCAAGGCGGCGGGGATGAAAAAGCAGCTGCGCGTGCTCGAAGTCTCGTGCATGGACCTGTGTCCCAAGCACGGCGGGATCAGTCTGGCGCGAGGCCGCGATCTCGCGGACGGAGAACCCGCGCTGTTCGTCCTTGCCGACAGCGGCGATGCGGATGCCGAAGCCGAGGCCGTGCTGGACTGGCTGCGTGAGGATCGGCCGCCGCGCTGAATGAAAAAGCGGACTGCTCAGGCGCGCCGCAGACGCAGGGCGTTACCGATCACCGATACCGACGAAAGGCTCATCGCCGCGGCGGCGAGCATCGGCGACAGCAACCAGCCGAACAGCGGATACAGCACGCCGGCCGCGATCGGCACGCCGAGCACGTTGTAGGCGAAGGCGAACCACAGGTTCTGGCGGATGTTGCGCAGGGTCTTGCGCGACAGCGAGATCGCCTGTGCGATGCCGCCGAGATCGCCGCGCATCAGCGTGACGCCGGCCGATTCCATGGCCACGTCCGCGCCGCCGCCCATGGCGATCCCGACATCCGCGCGCGCCAGTGCCGGCGCGTCGTTGACACCGTCGCCGGCCATCGCCACCACGCGACCCTCACGCTGCAGGCGTTCAATGGTGCTTGCCTTGTCCTGCGGCAGCACATTGGCGACGACTTCGTCGAGCCCCAGCTCGCGGCCGACATGCTCGGCGGTGGCTTGATCGTCGCCGGTGAGCATGATCACGCGCACGCCGGCTTTGCGCAGCGCCTGAAGTGCAGCCGGTGTGGAGGGCTTGATGCTGTCCTCGATCAGCAGATAGCCGGCCAGCGCGCCATCGTGCAGCACATAGACGACAGTGGAGCCGCGCGCCTGCGCCTGCGCCGCTTCGTCCCTGACCCGGTCCAGGCTGGCGCCTTCGCGTTCGGCCAGACGCCGATTGCCTACGGCGATGCGCCGGCCATCGATCTGTCCCCACACGCCGAGGCCGGGATCGCTGTAGAACTGTTGCGCTTTCGGAAGCCGCAGTTTTCGCGCTTCGGCGCCGTCGACGATGGCGCGCGCCAGCGGATGCTCGCTGGCCGCCTCCACGGCTGCGGCCAGTCGCAGCAGCTCGTTGTCCGCCAGCTCGCCGACGGAGGCCACACGGCTCAGAGTCGGCTTGCCTTGGGTCAGCGTACCGGTCTTGTCGACCACCACGGTATCGACCGCCTGCAAGCGCTCCAGGGCCGCCGCGTCCTTGATCAGCACGCCGATCTGGGCACCGCGGCCGACTCCGACCATGATCGACATCGGCGTGGCCAGACCCAAAGCGCAGGGACAGGCCACGATCAGCACGGAGACCGCCGCGATCAGCGCATGCGCCAGTACCGGCGCCGGGCCGAACAGGGTCCATGCGACAGCCGCGCTTGCGGCCGCGAGCACCACGGCCGGTACGAACCAGGCGGCCACCTGGTCCGCCAGGCGTTGTACCGGTGCGCGCGAACGCTGCGCATCGGCGACCATCTTCACGATCTGCGACAAAGTGGTGTCCTGACCCACACGCTCAGCCTCGATCAGCAGGCTGCCATGACCATTGCCGGTGCCGGCGGAGACGCGCGCGCCCGCCGATTTCCGAACCGGATCGGCTTCACCGCTGAGCATCGACTCGTCGACATGGCTGTCGCCGTCCAGCACCCGCCCATCCACCGGTACTTTTTCGCCGGGGCGCACCCTTAGCCGATCGCCCGTTTCGAGCTGATCCAGTTCCACATCGCTTTCCCGGCCCTGGGCATCGACGCGATGCGCGGTCTTCGGCGCCAGCTTGAGCAGGGCGCGGATCGCGCCCGAAGTCTGCGCGCGTGCGCGCAGTTCCAGTACCTGGCCCAGCAGCACCAGTGTCACGATGACTGCAGCGGCCTCGAAATACAGCGGTGGATGGCCATTGTCCAGAAACGCTGCGGGCAGCCGTCCGGGTGCCACGGTCGCCAGCAACGAAAACACATAGGCGGCGCCGGAACCCAGGGCGATCAGCGTGAACATGTTGAGGTTCCAGCCACGCAGCGACTGCGCGCCACGCACGAAGAACGGCCAGCCGGCCCACAGCACTACGGGGCTGGCCAGGGCCAGCTCGGTCCAAGGTAGCCAGGCGCCGCTCAGGGGCAGACCCAGCATCGGCCCCATCGCCAGTACCAGCAGCGGCGCCGAGAGCACAACGCCGGTCATGAAACGGCGTGTCATGTCGCGCAGCTCGCTGTCGTCCACGGTTTCGCTGGGCATCGTCGGTTCCAGCGCCATTCCGCATTTCGGACAGCTGCCGGGACCGGCCTGCAGCACTTCCGGGTGCATCGGGCAGGTGTATTGCGCACCGGGCACCGCATTGGCCGGAGCCGCAGCGTGGGCGTGATGCGCGTGGCCGCAGCCGTGTTCGTGTGGCTTGTGTCCGGCCTGATTGTGGCAGCAGCTTTCGTTCATGAGTACCGATCCTGTTCGGGAACATCGTGATTGAGGGCGCCGAGAATCGGACAGTCGGCGGCATCACCGTGGCCGGGACAGGCGTCAACCAGCCGGCTCAGGCCGTCACGGATGCGGCTGAGCTCGACGATGCGCGCCTCGATTTCGCTCAATTTCGCCTGTGCGGTCGCGCGCACGCCGGCAATGTCGCCGCGCCGGTCCGAAAGTCGCAGCAATTCGGCAATGTCGTCCAGGCTGAAGCCGAGCCGTTTGGCGCGGCGGACGAAGCGCAGACGGTGCACGCTGGCGCCGTCGTACAGCCGGTAGCCGGCCGCGCTGCGGTTCGGTGGTTGCAGCAGACCGGCGCGCTCGTAGTAGCGCACGGTGTCGATCGGCACCTGAGCCTGATCGGCGAGTTGTCCGATTCTCAACATGGGTCATTCCTGTACTCGGGGATACAGGATAAACCTTGGACCCAGGTCCAGAGTCAAGCCGCGCCTGATCTGACGTGGGCGCCGATCATTCAGATGATGACCACGCGCAAGACGGCATAATCCGGGCGATGTTCCATCACGACAAAAAGCCGCGGGACGAAAGTGCGCCGAAGCGCAGGTTGCGCGTGCTCACGCTGAACATCCAGGTGGGCATGCAGACCGAACACTACCGGCACTACTTCACCGGGATGTGGCGTCACGTCCTGCCGTCGCGCGGGGTCCGTTCCAACCTCGACCGCATCGCCGAGCTGGCGTCCGACTACGATGTGGTGGCGCTTCAGGAATGCGATGCCGGCAGCCTGCGCACGCAGCAGCTCAACCAGGTGGAATATCTCGCGAGCAGCGCCGGATTTACGCACTGGCAGGCTGCGATCAATCGTGATCTCAAGCCGTTCGCACGGCACTGCCTCGGCTTCCTGTCGCGTTATCCCTTGCACGAGGTTCGTCATCATCCGCTGCCGGGAAGAATCCCCGGCCGCGGCGCCTTGCAGGCCGAGCTGCGCCTGGATGCACATGCACCCTTGCGATTGGTGGTGACGCATCTGGCACTGAACCGTGAAGCACGCACGCGCCAGCTGGACTATCTGGGCGGTCTCGCCATTCCGGATGTCGACACCGCCACGCAGGACACGGTGATCCTCGGTGACCTCAATTGCGAGCCGCAGGAACTGCGCGACCACCAGAGACTGCGCGCCGCCGGCTTGACGCCCGCGCATGCCGAACCAACCTTCCCGAGCTGGCGTCCGACACGTTCGATCGACCATGTCCTGTTCACCGCGGGTGTTTCAGTCGTGCGGACACAAGTGCTCGACAACCGCCTGTCCGACCATCTGCCTGTGGCCACGGAGATCGTGCTACGACCGAACTAGCCTTCGTCCCCTGGCACGCACTGCTGTTCTTCGCCGGGGGCGCCATCGCTTTCGTGGCGGGCGGACATGCCCTGCTGACGGCGCCGGACCCTCGCACCGCCTGGGGCTGGATCGCCGTATGCCTGCTGTTTCCGCTGGCCGGGCCGGTGTTGTACATGCTGTTCGGCATCAATCGCGTGCGCACCCGTGGCCGCCAGCTCGGATTTCTGCATCTGCGCGGCGGCGCTGTCGGCATCGACAACGAATCCGATATCCGCAATCGCGACAAGGTGCCCGCGATCCTGCAGGCCAATCTTTCGCTGGTGCGCACCAGTGATGTCATCACGCAGCTGCCCTTGCTGGGCGGCCACCGTGTGGAAATGTTGCGTGACGGCGAATCCGCGTATCCACGCATGATCGAGGCGATCGACAGGGCCAGTCATTCAGTGGCGATGGCGACCTACCTGTTCGATACCGATCGCGCCGGCAAGGATTTCATCGAGGCGCTGATCCGGGCGCACAAACGTGGTGTGGAAGTGCGCGTGCTGATCGACGGGGTCGGCGAGTGGTACAGCTTTCCGCGCGCCGGCTGGCTGTTGCGTCGCGGCGGCGTGCCGGTGGCGCGATTCCACCCGCCGCGGCTGCTGCCACCGGCGCTTTATCTCAACTTGCGCAACCATCGCAAGTTGTTGCTGGTGGACGGATGCGTGGCCTTTACCGGCGGCATGAACATCGGCGGCCGCCATCTGGCGCAAGACCCTGGCAATCGCCATCCGGTGAGCGATCTGCATTTCGAGCTGCGCGGTCCGGCGATTACCCAGCTGGCGCGCGCCTTCGCGCAGGACTGGCAGTTCTCTGCGCATGAAACCTGGATGCCGGATGTCTGGCAGGCGGACGCTGCAGTGCCCGGTACCACGATCGCGCGTGTGATCACCGATGGCCCCAATGAGGACATGGACCATCTGAGTCTGGTGATGCAGGCGGCGATCGCCAGCGCGCGCCACGACATCTACATCATGACGCCGTACTTCCTGCCGCCGCGAGAACTCGAAGCCGCCCTGCACGGCGCCGCGTTGCGCGGCGTGCGCGTGCATCTGATCCTGCCGGAGCGCGGCAATCTGCGCTTCGTCCACTACGCGGTGCGGCACGTGCTGGCATCGATGCTGCGCCGTGGATTTCTGGTCTGGTATCAGCCGGCGCCGTTCGCGCACTCCAAGCTGTTCGTGGCCGACGGCAGCTATGCGCTGGTGGGCTCGGCGAACCTGGATGCGCGCAGCCTGCGGCTGAACTTCGAACTCGGCGTGGAACTGTTCGATGCACAGCTCGCCGGCGAATTCGTCGACTACTGCAAGACCGTGATGACGCGTTCACGCGTGGCCACGGTGGAAGAACTCGAACGGCGGCCGTTCCCGAAACGCCTGCGCGATGCCGCCTGCTGGCTGTTCTCGCCGTATCTGTAGCGCGGGGCGCGCGCTTGATCGGTCAACCTGCCGGGCGCAATGCCTCGCTCATCTGCCTCACGTTCGCCGGTGAAATCTTCCAGCGATCCGGCTGTTCGTACTCGAAATCCAGCGACAGCTTGCCGCCGGCACGGCGAACGTGCAGCTTGCAGGCGATCCAGTCCGCCTGGTCGTCGACCGCCGTCGCGGCGCGCAAGTCGATGAAGGCATCGAGCACCGCCGCGCCGCGAGGCGCCGCCGGCCGCGAGGCGCCACCAGCCTGATAGGCAAATCCGTTGACGTTGCTGACGCCATCGCCGAAGCGGGCGACCAGCACCAAGTCGTCCCAGGGCAGGGCGCCGAGCTTGGTGTCGGCGGCAATCGCGCGCGCCAGTTGCAGGGTGGCTTCGTTCCGATCCATCGTCTCGACCGTGCTCACGTCAGTAGTTCTCGTTGATGTCGCTCGTGGAAACGCGTTCGAACTGCTGTTCGGCCTCGTTCTCGAAACGAACGTAGTTATCGTAAACGACGTCGCCGTTCGCCGGGTCCACTACCTCGTAACTCACGTCCAGCGATTGCGGACGCACGCCGTCGAAATCCCTGAAGTCGATCTCGATGTCGACGCGCTTGCCGCTGTCGGCCCAGGCCGCCCATTCGTTCTCCAGCACGCGATAGGCGCTGTTATTGAACTGGGCGTTCTGCGGAAACATGTTGCGTTCGCCCTGATCGAGGGTGAAGCGATGGCCGAACACATGGCCGCCGGCGTCATCGCTGCGGCCGAGATCGGCGACATCGCCCTGCGCCCGGGTTTCGGCGGAGCTGCGCGGTGCCTTGTCGAAGACCTCCGAAAGCTCGGCCTCCGCGTGCACCGGCCGGCCGTCCGCATTGAGTTCCCAGCGGAACACGTTGTCGCCGGCGGCGCCGGTTTCCAGGCGAAGACCATCGAGCGCGTGGCTGCCGTCGGCGGTGGCGTCGAAGAACTCGTCGAGACGGCCGCGCATGCTTTCCAGGGGCTCGCGCACCGCCGCCGGCAACTCGTCGATCGGCACGGCCTTGAGGGCCTCGTCGAGGCCGCCGAGTGCCGGGCGCAGCGCTTCGGCAAACGCCGCGTCACCGCGCGCCAGGTCCACGGCGCTGTCCACGGTGTCGGCGAATTTGCCGAGCTTGCCGATCTTGGCGAGGTCGCCGGCATACGGAATCATGCTGACGCCGTCGATCACGGCGCCGAACCAGTCGCCGCGTGCCACCGAGATCGCCAGGCTGGCGCCATCCGAAATCGGCGTGGGATCGAAGATGCCGACAACGCCAAGGCCGATCTGGGTGAGGTCGAGCAGCAGTTCGCGTTTCTCAGCGGATAGGTTGGCGGCGGCCCGCGGGTCGGCACCGCCGCCTTCGTCGGCGGCGCTGCGCAAGGTGCCGGCCAGGGCCGCACGTCCCTCGGACGTGGCTTGCAGGGCGCTGATGGCGTCTTCGTCGAGCGTGTCGACCAGCGATTGGGCCAGCCGCGCGCGGTCGGCTTCCGGCAGGGTTTCCAGCGATTCGCGCAGGCTGGCGGTGCCGCCTTCCGGATCCTGTGCCAGCAGGGCGCCGATCTGATCGCCGAGCTCGGTGGTGTCCAGTCCGAAGCCGGACAGCGCGTGCGGCGGTACGGCAGACTCGATTGTGCTTGAGGACAGGGCGTTCACGGCCACGTCGGCGACCCGGAGCAAATGGGGCGCCCAGCGTAGGCCGGCCGCTGCGTTCTGCCATCTGGGATCATTCCCAGTCTCGGGCAAACCCCAGGGCCGCTGTGGTGGTCTTGGTGGCTGTCCGCAAAGGTTCAGCCGTGATCGTTAAGCTGAGAAGCGAAAAGAATCAGACACGCACGGGGCGAGCAATGGGCACACGGAATGCACGGGCCAGCAATACGCTGGTGACATCTCATGCCAGCGAGGCGGTTGCGGACATTCTGCGGCGGCTCGGCAAGCGCCTGGTGGTGGGCACGCCGCTGGGCATCGGCAAGCCGAATGCGCTGCTCAACGCCCTGTATCAACGGGCGGTGGAAGACCCGACGATCTCGCTGGACATCATCACCGCACTGTCGCTGAACCCGCCGCGTGGCGCGTCCGATCTGGAAGAGCGCGTGCTGCGGCCGATCCGCGAGCGCGTGTGGGGCGACTATCCGAGGCTGGACTATCTCGATGCGCTGGAGGCGCAGTCTCTGCCGCCGAACGTTCGCGTCGTCGAGTTCTACGTCAAGAGCGGTGCGCGACTGCACAATCCGGTGGGGCAGCAGAACTACATCAGCAGCAACTACACCCATGTGGCGCGGGACATGCTGTCGCGCGGCGTGAACCTGCTGATGCAGGCGGTCTCGCTGCGCGAGGACGAAGGCCGGCGACGCCTGAGCCTGTCCAGCAATCCGGACGTGACCCTGCAGATCGTGCCGATGCTCAAGGATGTCGAATGGCCTTGGCTGGCGGTGGCGCAGATCAATCGCGAGATGCCGTGGTTCGGCGGCGATGCCGAGGTGACGGAATCGGACTTCGATATCGTGCTCGACGCGCCCTCGCTCGATCATGCGCCGTTCGCGGTTCCGCACGCACCGATCTCCGCGATCGACTACGCGATCGGTGTGCGTGCCTCGGCACTGGTGCGTGACGGCGGCACCCTGCAAGTCGGTATCGGCAACCTCGGCGACGCCGCCTGCCATGGCCTGCGCCTGCGCGAATCCGACAACGCGACCTATCGCAAGTTGCTGGCGGCGCTGCAACCGGGGCCGCTGGTCGAACCGGTGGGCGGCGTCGACCGCTTTGGCAAGGGTCTGTACGTCGCCAGTGAACTGATCTCCAATCCATTGTTCGCCCTGTTCGAGGACGGTATCGTGCGACGCCGCGTCTACGAAGATGCGACGCTGCAACGGCTGGTCAACGACGGCGCCGATCCCGACCATCTACCGCCGGATCTCTACGACAGGCTGTGGGCCATGGGTGCGCTCGACAAGCGCCTGTCGTCGGCCTACATCGAATGGCTGCAGGACGTGGGCCTGGCCCGCACCGGGCTGGTCGGCAGCGGCCCGCAGCTGCGCCTGCCGGATGGTCATGTGGTCGACAATGCGCTGGACGATCCCGAGGTGCGCGCCGCGCTCAACCGCAGCGCGATCGGCGAGGGTCTGCGCCACGGCGTGTGCCTGCACGGCGCCTTCTTCATCGGCCCGGCCGATTTCTACCGAAGGCTGCAGATGCTGGACGAGCCCCGGCGCGCGCTGGTGGGCATGACCTCGGTGGCCGAGGTCAATCGCATCTTCACGCACTACGAACTCGAACGCCTGCAACGCCAGGCCGCGCGCTTCATCAACATCGCGATGAAGGTCACTCTGCTGGGTGCGGCGGTATCCGATCAGCTCAAGGACGGGCAGGTCATTTCCGGCGTGGGCGGGCAGTACAACTTCGTGTCGATGGCGCATCAGCTCGAGGACGGTCGCTCGATCCTGTTGCTGCGTTCGACGCACGGCGAGGGCAAGACGGCCGAGTCCAACATCGTCTGGGAGTACGCGCACGCCACGATCCCGCGTCATCTGCGTGACATCGTCATCACCGAATACGGTGCCGCCGATCTGCGTGGCAAGACCGATCGCGAATGCATCGAAGCGCTGATCGCGATCGCCGACAGCCGTTTTCAGGACGAACTGGCCGATGCGGCCCGGGCGGCCGGCAAGCTGCCGCGCGACTATCGTGTTCCGGACAGCGCCCGCAACAACACGCCCCAGGCGATCACCGCTGCCGTGCAGAGCTTCATTGATGGCGGTGCGCTGCCGAAGCTGCCGTTCGGCAGCGACCTCAAGGATCGGGAGATCGATCTGATCGCGACGCTGGGTCGGCTCAAGTCGGCAGGCGCCAGCTGGGGCGGACGCCTGCGGCTGCTCGGTGCGCTGCTGGCACCGGCGCCGCCGGATCGCGAGGACCTGGTCTTCGCGCTGGATCATCTGGATATGACCCGACCGGCCGGGCTGCGCGAGCGCTTCATGGCGCGCCTGGTTCGCGCGGCCTACGCGATGCGATAGCGTCCGGCCCCTGATCGTCGACCGACCGATTCATCAGGCCGATCGGTTTGATCGAAAGCTTCGGCTGGTCTCCCTGGCAGCGCGAATCTATAGTGACGGCGCCCCCAAGAACCGGAAGCGCGTTGTCTGCGCTGCGTATCCCCGATGAACGCCGAGCCCGATTACACCCGCACCGCGATCGCCCTGCACTGGCTGCTGGCGGTGCTGATTTTCGGCGGCTTCGGGCTCGGCCTGTACATGCACGATCTGCCGTTTTCGCCGCAGAAGCTCAAGCTCTACAGCTGGCACAAATGGATCGGTGTGTCGGTGTTCCTGCTGGTGCTGATCCGCGGCGTCTGGCGCATCACGCACAGTCCGCCGCCCTTGCCGCCCGGCATGCCGGCCTGGCAGCGCTTCGCGGCCCACATCAGCCACGGCGGCCTGTACCTGCTGATGTTCGTGATTCCGCTCAGCGGCTGGTTGATGAGTTCGGCCAGCGGTTTCAAGGTGGTGTATTTCGGTGTCATTCCGCTGCCGGATCTGCTCGACAAGAACAAGGCCGTCGCCGAGGTTCTGGTCGAAGTGCATGAAATTCTGGCGTTCACGCTGGTGGCGCTGGTGGTGGTTCATGCGGCCGCTGCGATCAAGCATCAATTCATCGACCATGACGGCACCCTGATGCGGATGTTCCGCGTCGGGCGCGGTGGCTAAAAGCACACGAGGAGTCCTGCGATGCGTTACTACCCGGCTTCGATGCTGTACGGCCTGCGCCTGCTGGTGTTGAGCACCGCCGGCATGATCACCCTGGGCTACGCGGCCGGGCTGTGGACCGTGAGCGCGGACGACAGCGAGATCAGTGCGCGCTTCAAGCAGATGGGCGTTCCGGTCAGCGCCCGCTTCGATCGTTTCGAAGGCCACATCCAGTTCGATCCGGTCGCGCCGCAGAATTCGAGCGCACGGATCACCGTGGATACGGCGAGCTTCGACATCGGTGATGAGGACTACAACGCCGAGGTGCGCAAGCCTGAATGGCTGGCGACGGAGCAGTATCCACAGGCCAGTTTCGTCTCGACCTCGGTGAGTGCCGACGCCCAAGGCGGCTTCATCGCGCATGGCGACTTCACGCTCAAGGGCCGCACCGAAGCCCGCGACATTCGTTTCAGCACCGAGGCCGATGGTGATGCACAGGTGTTCGAAGGCGCCTTGACGCTGTCGCGCAAGGCTTATTCCATCGGCGACCCCGACTGGAACGAAGTGCTTGAAGACGAGGTCGTCATCAATTTCCGCGTCGTGGCCACTGCCGACTGAGGCATACCACGCTGCTTTCACCCCCGGTCAAAATCGTCCCATCGAGGAGTTCAACATGTTTCGTGCCTTCACCTTCGGCCTCAGCGCCGTGCTGCTTGCCACCGCCGGTCTCGCCCAGGCCGCCCCGACCGAATATGTGATCGAGTCGAATCACACCTATCCCAGCTTCACCGCGCCGCACATGGGCATTTCGTTCTGGCGTGGCAAGTTCAACAAGACCAGCGGCAGCGTGATGCTCGACACCGCGGCCGCCACGGGCAGCGTCGACATCACGATCGACGCCTCGACCGTCGATTTCGGTCACGAGAAGATGAACGAGCATGCGCGCGGCGAGGATTTCTTCAATGTTGCCGAATACCCGACGATTACCTATAGCGGCGAGATCAGTTTCGACGGTGCGACGCCGGTGGCTGTCGACGGTGAACTGACGATGCTCGGCGTGAGCAAACCGGTGCCGTTGAAGATCAATTCCTTCAAGTGCATCGAGCATCCGATGCTCAAGGTGGAGGTCTGCGGTGCGGACGCCACGGCGAGCTTCGACCGCACCGACTTCGGCATGGACTACGGCGCGTCCTCGGGTACCGGTGTGGAATTGCAGATTCAGGTCGAGGCGCTGAAGAAGCCGTAAGCGGCCGCATCCACGCCGTCACCCAGCCCCTCCGCCGCATGCGGCGGAGGGGCTGTTTGCGTTCAGTGCTTCGGATGATCCCGCAGGAAGGCATACATCAAGTCGGTATAGCCGATCGGCCAGCGCAGGTGGTTGGCGAGCCCCACCGTGTAACCCGGCAGATTGCCGAGATAACCCGGAATCTCGCTGAGACTGGCGTAGTCCGCCAACGGATCGGTGCCGCAGGCGTCGACGCAGGCATCCACCGGATTGAGCGCCGTATTGATGATCTGATTCGTGAAGTCGGCTACGCCGGTGCCGAGCACGGTCTGCTTGAGATAGAGCCCGTTCGGGCACAGGCCGGCCAGATCGCAGTCGTTGTGGATGTGGAAGATCGGCAGGCCGGCGTTGAATACCTGAAGCTCGGTGTCGTCCTTGGGCGCGTCCGGTACCGGAAGCTGCACGCAGGGATCATTGAACGCTTCAAACGGATCCGGCGAGGAATACACGGCGGCGGCTGCGATTTCGGGTCGGTTGAGGGCGTAGAGCACCGCCATCGCCGAGCCGTTGGACCAGCCCATGAGATAGATGCGGTCGGTATCGACCTTGCCGCTGGCAAGAGCCGCGTCGAGAAAGTGATCAATCGCGGCGACATCGACGTTGATCGGCCAGGCTTCGCCGTTGACGCTGCGGCTGGCTCGATCCGGTAGCAGCTGCCGGTACCAGTTGTCCCAGCCCGGTGTGAGGCCATCATCCGGGAACGGGAATAGCGCTCGGTAAACGCGACCGTAGGGCGCCAGCATGATGAAACCCGGGCGTTCCGGATCACCGCTGAGATCGGCGGTTTCGAGCCCGCCGCGCACGTTGTTGAACGCCAGCGAAATGTCGGGACCGAATATCGAAGGGTGCAGGTAGACCACCAGTGGCAACGGGGCATCGGTGGAGGCCTGCGCGGGTTCGTAGAGACAGGCGGTGCGGGTCGTTCCCTCGGCGTCCGTCCAGTCCGCCATGCGCTCGCCACCGGTGATACAGGTAGGCTGGAACAAGGCGTTGGTCGCCTGCAAAGGCCGTGGCGGTGCGCCGAACGGGGTACAGGCCTCGCGGGTCACGGTGATTTCGGTCTTGAGCGCGTCGAGATCGACGCTTTCGTCGTCCGAGCCTCCTCCGCCACCACTGCAGGCACTGAGCAGCACGCCCAGCGAAAAGCTTGAAACGATGGCCACGCTGGCGCGGCCGGCAACTGTCCTTGTCATAGTCTCCTCCGGTACAGGATCTTCGCCCTGTACCGGAGGAGTCTACGCCCCAAACTCAGAAGCCCGAAAGCGGTCCTGTGCAGACGTCCGCGTCTTCGGTGTCGTCGGTCGGAAGTACCGTGTCGATCCACTGCTGGATCAGGGCCACGGCCTCGCCGTGCGGTACGGTGCGCGCGATCGGCGGCATGCGCACGCCGGCTTCGGCCGAGCCGACACGGAACGGCAGGATCGAATCGTTCGCCGATTCGGGCACGATGTCGTAGAGCCGCCCGCCGGAACCCTTGCCGGCCGCGACCGGCTTCTTGCAGATGCCGTAGCGGTTGTCGACGGTGCGGAAGCTGTCGAGGTACAGGCCCGAATTGCTGGCGCCGCCGTGCGAGTTGTGACAGTGCGCGCAATTGGTTTCAAGGTAGGCACGCACGCGCAGGTGGATGTCGGCCTCGCTGTCCGGCAGCTCGCCGGTGTCGCCCGGCACGTTCCAGCGCGGCAGGCGTTCCACGTCGTCGAGATTGGCCGGCAGGCCTTCGAGCAGGCCGTGCATCTGCCAGTAGACCAGCTGGTTCATCACGCCTTCGTCGCCGTAGTCCATGTCGCGGTTCATCAGGCGCGGCTTGGGACCGATCGGTGCGGAGCCGGGTTCGCGATCATCACCGCCGTGGCAGGAGATGCAGTTCATCGCGGCCGGAATGCCGTAGCGCTCGACCTGGCCTTCGTAGTGGGCGTCCACGTCGGGATCCGGATCGTCGAAGTTGTAGTGCACGTTGGCGGAGCCGCCTTCGACCGTGAGCTTGGCCACGCGCTTGCCGCCTTCGTCCTGCCAGATGTAGGGCAGGCCGATCCAGCTGACGCCGGTTTCGGTCTCGCGCTTGATCAGCAGGCGGGTTTCGATGATGTGCTCGTCGGCGCCGTCCAGGAACGAGAAGGTCTTGGCGATGATGGTGCCGACCGGGAAGTCCAGCGTGGCGGTGGTGCCGTCATGATGGTCCTGGTACTTCGCCGCCTTGCCGGGCGGCAGGAACACGAAGCGGTGCTTGTTCGCATAGTCCGAGAACAGCGGCGTGGTCAGACCGTAGAGGACACCGCCATTGGCGCCGCTGCGCGGGTCTTCGTCGTCCGCGAACAGGCCGTACTGCGCCAGGTCCGGGCAGTTGTACTCGGCCGCGGCCGCGAAGTTCGGCTCACCGGACGGGCCGCCGTTGCAGGCCTTGCTGACTTCCGAATCGCTGGGTCGCGCGCTGTCCGAATCGGCGCTGGGCACGAACGGCAGCCCCAGATCGGGATCGGCGCGCTTGGGCAGCTGGCAGCGATGCGGTTCCAGGCTGGTGGTCGCCGGCTTGAGCAGGTCGATCACCAGCTGGGCGGTGGCCGACGAGGTGAGATTGGCGTTGAGGAAGTCGGTGGTGGTGAGATTGCCGAGCGGCTGGGTATTTTCGAAGATGTTGTCGTCCTCGATGCACAGGCCGTTTTCCGGCAGCTTCGGCTCATCCTCGCCCTCGGCGAACTTCCATTCGGTCCACTTGCATTCCGGTTCGGGATCGGAACCCATGAAATTCGGTCGACCGCGTTCGTCCACGCGCGGTTCGGGGCGTGTTTCATTCGGGTTCGGTTCGGTCAGCGGGATGCCGTCGGCGTCCACCGGAATCTGGGTGCAGCCATTGGGCGCATCGACCGCGCCATCCCAGGTGATGTGGGCCGAGCGGCCCAGGTTCTTGAGCTTGAGCAGCAGCGGCAGCAGCGAGGATGCGCCGCGATCGGCGCTCGGCAGCTGGATATTGGTGCCGTTGTCGCGGAAGCTGTTGCCATGAATGTGGATGCCTTCCGGGAAGAAGTCGTACTTCTGGTCAGGCTGGTTCGGGTCGGCCAACGCATAGTTGACGATGGCGATGCCCAGCGTGTCGTGGTCGTTGACCTCGTTGCCATAGACCTCGAGCTGATCGGTGGCCAGCAACAGCATGCCGGTGCCGCGCGGCACGATGCCCACGATGTTGCCGATCGGCGCGAAGTTGTCGGTATTGTTGTTGTACGACTGGTTGTTGCGAATGATGTTCTTGGCGCTGTACTGCGCCAGGTTCGGCAGGTCGAACACCAGGAAGCCGCCGGTATTGTTGGTGGCGATGTTGTCCTCGAACACGGCGCGATAGGTGTTCTCGAACTCGAAGCCGGCCACGTTGTACTCGGCACGCGTGCGCCGCACGATCACGTCGCTGGTCTGGCCCACGTAGATGCCGGCGTCCGAAGCGCCGTAGGACTCGGAGTCCTCGATCAGCACGTAGCGTGATTCCACCGGATACAGACCGTAGGCACCATGATGGGCACAGGAGTCGTCGGCCTCGGGATCGGTGTCGCAGGTGTCGTAGCCGCTCCACAGCGCACGAATCTGGCGGAAGGTGACGTACTCGGAGCGGAACACGCGGATCGCGTTGCCGGGGGTGTCGCGCACGGTGAAGCCCAGCAGGGTGATGCCGTCGCTGTGCGAAATGTTCAAGCCTTCCGCGCTGTCGCTTTCGGTGAAGTCCAGGATGGTCTTGTCCATGCCCTGGCCCTTGATCGTGATGCCGCGCTTGCCGTGCAGGATCAGGCCGGTGGAAATGCTGAACTCGCCTTCGCAGAACTCGATGGTGTCGCCTTCGCGTGCATCGAAGAAGGCGATCAGGGCCTGATCGCGGACTTCCTCATTGGTACCGCAGACCTCGAAGGTCTTGAAGCCGGTACCCGATCCGCTGCCGCCACCGTCGCCGCTGGGGGCCGGGCTGCTGCCGCAGCCGCCGAGAGCCGCCAGGCCCAGCGTCAGTACCACCCGTGTCCACGTGCCGTTCATCTGTATACCCGTCCCTGCTCTCGTGCGCCCGTTCTGAAACGACGAGCGCCATTGGTTTTTCTGTCTGACCGCGCGTGCTAACGTCCCGGCACGCACGTCAGATGCGCCTGTTTACGAGCAGGACGATAAATCAAGGAGGAGATCATGCGATTGACTGGGGCCGCCACATTCGTGGCCGTTCTGCTGTTGTCCGCCTGCGGCGGATCACCGGGCTCAGGTGACGCAGACGCCGAATCCGGCGGAACCTACGACGCCACCGTGACCCGCACCACCTACGGCATTCCGCACATCAAGGCCGATGACTACGGCAGCCTCGGTTACGGCTACGGTTATGCCTTCGCCGAGGACAATCTCTGCGTGATTCTCGAAGACCTGCTGACGATCCGCGGTGAACGCGCGCGCTGGTTCGGGCGCGATGGCAGCTACAGCATTCCGGCAGCCGGCGTCACCAACAACAACGTCGACAGCGACTTCTTCTGGACACTGATGGCAACGGACGCGGTGGTCGCGAATCTGCGCGAAAAGGCCAGCTCGGACATTCGCGACGCCACCACCGGCTTCGCCGCCGGCATCAACCGCTATGTGCGCGAGCTTCGGTCCGGCGAGCATCCGGGGCGCCATGCAAGTTGTCGCGACGCTGGCTGGATGGCCGAGATCGGGGCCGACGACATCTACCGCCGCTATTTCCGGCTGTCGGTGCTGGCCAGTGCCACCGCGCTGTCCAACGAGATCGCGGCCGCAGAGCCACCACCGCTGAGTGGCGCCGACGACAGCGTGAATCCGACCGCGATCCGGCGCGCGCTGGCCGACGGCACGATCAGCCGCGACGACCTGCCGTACCCGCTGCGCGGCCCGTTCCCGTTCGGCAGCAACATGTACGCCTTCGGCCCCGAGGCGACGGCCAGCGGCCAGTCGATGCTGTTCGGCAATCCGCACTTCCCGTGGACCGGTACCGAACGCCTGTACGCCGTGCATCTCACGATTCCCGGCAGCCTCAACATCATGGGCGGGGCCCTGTACGGCGTGCCGGCGGTGCTGATCGGTTTCAACGACCACCTGGCCTGGACCCACACCGTATCCACCGCCTACCGCTTCACCCTGTACGAACTGCCGGTCAATCCGCTCAATCCCAAGCAGTATTTCGTGGACGGGCAGCTGCACGACATGCAGGCCGTGCCGATGACGATTCAGGTGCTGGAATCCGATGGCAGCCTCAGCGAGGAATCGCGCACCCTGTATCGCTCGGAGTACGGGCCGATGCTGGAACTCAAGGTGGCCGGTATTCCGATCCTGGGCTGGGACCGCACGCGCGCCTTCACGATGCGTGACGCCAATGCCGAGAACGACCGCCTGCTGCCGCAGTTCTTCGCCTGGAACCGCGCGCAGTCGCTGGACGAATTCAAACGCCTGCACGGCGAAATCCTCGGCGTGCCCTGGGTCAATACCGTGGCCACCGGGCCGGGTCAGGACGCCTATTACGGCGACATCACGGTGGTGCCGAACACGCCCGACGATCTCGTCGACGACTGCAAGGCACCGCTGCTGTCGCCCGTGGTCGCCAGCCTGGTGCCGGGCCTGCCGCTGTTGCAGGGCAACCGCTCCGAATGCGCCTGGCTGAACGACGAGGACGCGCCGGCACCCGGCATCTTCGGCCCCTCGCACCTGCCGACGCTGCAACGCGCCGACTGGGTCGGCAATTTCAACGACAGCTACTGGCTGAGCAATCCGGCCGAGCCGGTGACCGGTTTCGCCGCGATCATCGGTGACGAGGGCACGGCGCGGTCGCTGCGCACGCGTCTGGGCATACTTCAGGTGCAGCGACGTCTGGCCGGCACCGACGGTCGCGCCGGCGGCAAGTTCGACCTTGAAACCCTCAAGGACGTGGTGCTGTCCGCCGATGTCTACAGCGCCGAGCTGGCACGCGATTCGGTTCTGGCGGAGCTGTGTCCGAGCGCCGGCCTCAATGACACCAGCGCGGCCTGCGCGGCGATCGAGGGTTGGGACAGCCGCGCCGCGCTGACGTCCACCGGCGCGCATGTGTGGCGCCAGTTCTGGCGCGCTGCCGCCGGTGCCAGCCAGCTCTGGTCCACACCCTTCGATATCGACGATCCGGTCAATACGCCGCGCGATCTCAATACGTCGAGCAGCGGCGTACGCAGCGCCCTGGCCGATGCGCAACGCCAGGTTGAGGATGCCGGTCTGGCTCTGGACGCGCCGCTGGGCGCGATCCAGCGGTCCGGCGTCAACGGCGACATTCCGATCTTCGGCGGCATCGGCACCGAGGGTGCCTTCACGATCGTCAGCGATCAGGGCCTGAGCAGTGACGGCTACCGCATCGACTACGGCAACAGCTACATCCAGGCCGTGACCTGGGAGGCCGGCGGCGTGCACGCAGAAGGTTTCGTCACCTATTCCGAATCGACCGATCCGGCGAGTCCACACTACGCCGACTTCACCGAGGCCTATTCGCAGAAGCGCTGGCTGCATTATCCGTTTCACGAGGACGAGATCGCGGCGCAGAAGATCAGCGAACAGCAGCTGGTCGAATAGCGGGCGCCGCTTGCGGCTACAATGGCACCGATGATCCGTCTCGGCGCCATGGTTCTGCTGATGTTCGCACTGTGCGGACAGGCCTACGCGTCCGTGGCCATGCCGCCGATGCTGCCGGCCGCCAGCACGCCCGAGCCCAGCGGCATGTCCGACGAGCATTGCCACGACGGCATGACGGCCGACGCTGGCGACGAGCTGTTGCCGTGCTGCCAGACCAGCGCCTGCCACTGCCCCAGCGGCTGTACCTCGGCGGCCTTGCCGATGGCGCCCTCGGCCGCTGCACCCATTGGTCCGGGCGCCGCCCCGGTTGTCGCGCCCTTGCCGATTTCGAGCCTGCTGCCGCAGGCGCCCCGACTCCGACCTCCGATCCGCTCCGCAAGTTAAGCGTTCACCGAGTCGCGGCGCCGGACCAGTTCCGGGCTCGCGATCCGTCCGTTCTTGCGGAGACATCCATGTTTCGAATGGCAAGCACCCTCGCTGCGGCGGGGGCCTTGATCCTGATCGCGTTCGCACCGCCGGCGGCGGCCGCGCCGACGCTGAGGCTTGAACAGGCACAGCGCCTGGCACTCGCGCAGCAGCCTGCGTTGTTGGCGCAGCGTGCCGACATCAATGCGGCCCGCGAGCGCGTCGTCTCGGCGGCGCAACTGCCGGCGCCGGAACTGAACCTGGGTCTGAGCAACCTCAGCCTGTCCGATCCCAATCCGTATCGCGACGACGCCGAACGCATGAGCATGACGCGAATCGGGATTCGTCAGGCCGTGCCCAATGCCGCCAAGCGCGAACTTGCCTCGCAGCGCGAGCAGGACACGGCCGCGCTGGGAGAAGTCCGCTACCAGGCCTTGAGGCGACGCATCGATCGGGATGTGGCACAGGCCTGGATCGCGGTCTGGAGCGGCGCACGCGCGCTGGCGTTGATGCGTCAGCTAACCGCGCAAAGCCGACATCAGCAGGACACCGCGACGATCGGCTTTCGCAGCGGCCAAGGCGAGCAGACCACGGTGCTCGCGGCCAGCCTGGACCTTGAACGAATGCGCGACCGGATCGCGGAGCTCGAACAGCAACAGGCCGTCGATCGGGCGCGTCTGGCGCGCTGGATCGGGGACGAGGCGGCGCAGGAGGCGCTGCCCGACAGCGCGCCGACCCTGAGGGCTCCGCCATCACTGGACCGCTTGCTGGACGGTCTTGCGGCACATCCGGAGATCCGCGGCGAAGACCGGCTGCAGGCGCTGGCGCAGACGCAGATCGAACTCGCGCAGGCGCAGAACAAGCCCGATTGGCGGGTGCAGGCCGGCTATGCCTACCGCCAGCCGTACGACGACATGATCAGCGTGGAGGTCGGTATCGATCTGCCCTGGGTCGGCGCCAGCCGGCGCCAGGACCGCGAGCTGGCCGCCGCCCGCGAACGGCTGGCCGGACAGTCGGCCAGTCGTGAGGACCGCCTGCGGCGGCTGCGCGCGCAGGCCGCATCGGACTACCGCGAATGGACCCGCCTTGGCGAACGCCTGCAGCGCTACGACGACACGCTGCTGCCGCTGGCACAGCGCCGCACGGACGCCGCGCTGGCGGATTACCGCGCCGGCAACGGTGATTTGAGCGTGGTCTTCGATGCGCGCCGCACGGTGCTGGAGCTTCGTCTGCAACGCCTGAGTCTGCAGACCCAGAAATTGAACAAAACGGCCAGCCTGCAATGGCTCGCCGCCGGAGAATCCGAATGAACAGGGCAAGTCTGATCGCCGCATCACTGCTGATCATCGCGGTGGCGGCCGGCGGCATCTGGTATGCACGTACGCCGAAGGCCTCCGACGCCGAGTCCCCGCCCGCGGCCTCGGCTGCGGACGCACGCGAGGTGCTGTACTGGTACGACCCGATGAAGCCGGAGGTGCATTTCGACGAACCCGGGCCCTCACCGTTCATGGACATGGCGCTGGTGCCCAAGTACCGGCAGGCCGATCGTGGCGAGGGCATCGTCAGCATCGATCCGCGCATGGCCCAGAATCTGGGTGTGCGCACCGCGCCGGTCGAGCGTGGCACATTCTGGCAGCGCATCGATACCGTGGGCAGCGTCGCGATCGACGAGCGACGCATTCGCGTCATCGAGAGTCGCGCCTCGGGCTGGATCGAATCTCAGACCGTGCATACCGTCGGCGCGACGGTGCGGCGCGGCGAGCGCGTCGCCGGCGTCTATTCGCCGGCGCTGTACGCGGCACAGCAGGAGTACGTGTTGGCGCTGCGGGCCGGCGACGCCGCGCTCGCCGAGGCCTCGCGCCAACGTCTGCGGCTGCTCGGCGCCACCGAGGCTCAGGTCGACGGCGTGCGGCGGCGTGGCACCGCCGAACGCGAGCTGTCTCTGGTCTCGCCGATCGACGGCGTGGTGATCGACCTGGACGCCCACGAAGGCCGCCAGATCGGGCCCGGCATGCCGCTGATGCGCATCGCCGACCTCTCGCGCATCTGGGTGTATGCCGATATCCCGGAGGCCCAGGCCGACTGGATCGCGCAGGGGCGCCCGGCCGAGGTGCAGTTGCGCGGCAGCACCGGGGGGCTGCTGGAAGGCGAGGTCGACTATCTGTATCCGACGGTGGACGCCGCCAGCCGCACCGTGCGTGCGCGGCTGGTGTTCGACAATCCGGACGGTCTGCTGCGGCCCGGCATGTATGTGGACGTGACGCTGTTCGGCGGGGCGCGTCGCGAGGTATTGACGGTGCCGAGCGAAGCCCTGATCCGAACCGGCTCGCGCAACACCGTGATCGTCGCCGAGGGCGCAGGCCGCTTCCGGCCCGTGTCCGTGGCACTGGGCCCGGAGCGCCTGGGCCGCACGGTGATCGCGGACGGGCTTGAAGAAGCTCAACAGGTCGTCGTCTCGGGTCAATTCCTGATCGATTCGGAGGCGAGCCTGCAAGGCGCCTATGCACGCATGGACCAAGACACGCCTCACGGGCAAAACCCATGATCGCGCGCCTGATCCATTGGAGCATTCACAACCGTTTCCTGGTGTTGCTGGCAACGGCGCTGGCGGTGGCCTGGGGCGTGTGGGCGGTGCGAACCACGCCGCTCGATGCGCTTCCCGACCTGTCGGACGTGCAGGTGATCGTGCGCACTACCTGGCCGGGCCAGGCCCCGCAACTGGTCGAGGATCAGCTCACCTATCCCTTGACCACGACGATGTTGTCGGTGCCCTACGCCAAAACCGTGCGCGGCTATTCGATGTTCGGCGAATCCTTCGTCTACGTGCTGTTCGAGGACGGCGTGGACCTGTACTGGGCGCGTTCGCGCGTGCTGGAGTACCTGTCGCAGATTCAGGGGGAGCTTCCGGACGGCGCCCGGGCGTCGCTGGGGCCGGACGCCACCGGCGTGGGCTGGGTCTACGAATATGCGCTGGTGGATCGCAGCGGCCAGCACGACCTCTCGCAGTTGCGCAGCCTGCAGGACTGGTTCCTCAAGTACGAACTCAAGAGCCTGCCGAACGTTTCGGAGGTGGCGACGCTCGGCGGCTTCAACCGCCAGTACCAGATCGTGGTCGATCCGAACCGGCTGCGCGCCTACGGCATCACCGTCGATCAGGTGATACAGGCGGTGCGCGATGCCAATGGCGAGGCCGGCGGCTCCATCCTCGAACTCGGCGAAGCCGAATACATGGTGCGCTCGCGCGGCTATCTGCGCTCGCTCGACGACTTCCGCCAGATTGGCCTCGGTGCGCGCGGTGACGGTGTGCCGCTGCGCCTGGCGGATGTCGCCGAAATCCGCCTCGGACCGGAACTGAGGCGTGGCATCGCCGAACTCGATGGCGAGGGCGAGACCGTCGGCGGCGTCATCGTGATGCGCTACGGCGCCAATGCCGTGGAAACCATCGACGCGGTCAAGGCCAGGCTCGAACAACTGCAGGGCAGCCTGCCGGCGGGCGTCGAAATCGTGCCGACCTACGACCGTTCGGCCTTGATCGACCGCGCCGTCGACAACCTCGGCCACAAACTGCTGGAGGAATTCATCGTCGTCGCCATCGTCTGCGCGGCCTTCCTGTTCCATCTGCGCTCGGCGCTGGTCGCGGTGGTGAGTCTGCCGGTCGGCGTGCTGGTGGCCTTCATCGTGATGCGTTACCAGGGCATTGGCGCCAACATCATGAGCCTGGGCGGCATCGCGATCGCGATCGGCGCGATGGTCGACGCCGCGATCGTGATGATCGAAAACGCGCACAAGCGCATCGAGCATGAAGGCAGTGACGGTGACCATTCCAGACGCATCGCCGAGGCCGCCGCCGAGGTCGGGCCGGCGCTGTTCTTCAGCCTGTTGATCATCACCGTGTCCTTCGTGCCGGTGTTCAGCTTGCAGGCCCAGGAAGGGCGCCTGTTCGCACCGCTGGCCTACACCAAGACCTACGCGATGGCGGCCGCCGCCGGCCTGTCCGTGACCCTGGTGCCGGTGCTGATGGTGTTGTTCGTGCGCGGGCGCATCCGGCCCGAGTCCGCCAATCCGATCAACCGCGTGCTGGTACGCCTGTATCGGCCGGTGATCCTGCGCGTGCTGCGCCATCCGTGGTGGACGCTGGGCCTGGCCGGCCTGGTATTGCTGCTGTCGCTATGGCCGATGACGCGCCTGGGATCGGAGTTCATCCCGCCACTGGATGAAGGCGACGTGCTGTACATGCCGACCACGCTGCCGGGCGTGTCGCCGGCCAAGGCCGCCGAAATCCTGCAGCAGACCGACCGTATCCTCAAGACCTTTCCGGAAGTCGAGACCGTGTTCGGCAAGGTCGGCCGCGCCGATACCGCGACCGATCCGGCGCCGTTGACGATGATCGAAACCACCATCCGCCTCAAGCCGCGCGATCAATGGCGGCCCGGCATGACGCAGCACGGACTGATCGAGGCCTTCGACGCCGCCCTGCGGATTCCGGGCATGGGCAACGTCTGGGTACAGCCGATCCGCAATCGCATCGACATGCTCGCCACCGGCATCAAGTCGCCGGTCGGCCTCAAGATTTCGGGCCCGGATCTGGCGGTGATCGACCGTATCGGCGGCGAGATCGAAGGTGTGCTCAAGCCGATCGAAGGCACGGTGTCGGCTTTCGCCGAACGCGTCGATGGCGGTCGCTACATCGAACTGCATCCATATCGTGAACAGCTCGCGCGTTACGGTCTGTCGATCGCGCAGTTCAACCGCATCGTCGCCGTGGCGGTCGGCGGCCAGAACATCGGCCAGACCGTGGAGGGCCTGGCACGCTATCCGATCAATCTGCGCTACCCGCGCCAATGGCGCGATTCGGTGGCGGCACTGGAATCGCTGCCGGTGCTGACCGCGGACGGGCAGACCCTGACGCTGGGTAGCATCGCCGAGGTCGCCATCGTCGACGGCCCGCCGATGATCAAGAGCGAGAACGCGCGGCCGACCGGCACGGTTTTCGTCGACATTCGCGACCGCGATCTGGGCTCCTACGTCGCCGAGGCCAAACAGGCGGTGGCCGCACAGGTCGTGTTGCCGGCTGGCTATTCGATCACCTGGGCTGGTCAGTTCGAGTACCTGGAACGCGCGGCGCAGCGCCTGCGGCTGGTGATCCCCGTGACCTTGGCGATCATCTTCGTGCTGCTGTATCTGAGCTTCGGTCGCTGGTCCGAGGCCTTGCTGATCATGGGTACGCTGCCGTTCGCACTGGTCGGCGGCATCTGGCTGATCTGGGCGCTGGGACATGCCGTATCGGTGGCCACCGCGATCGGTTTCATCGCGCTGGCCGGCGTGTCGGCTGAGTTCGGCGTGATCATGCTGATCTATCTGGATCAGGCCCTGCGGCGACACCGCGAGACCGGGGAAGCGCTGACCGAGACTCGACTCGACGACGCGATCATCGAAGGCGCGGTGCAGCGCGTGCGCCCCAAGGCGATGACGGTGGCGGTGATCGTCGCCGGACTGTTGCCGATGTTCTGGGGTGCCGGCACCGGTTCGGAAATCATGCAGCGCATCGCCGCACCGATGATCGGCGGCATGATCAGCGCGCCGCTGCTGTCGATGCTGGTGCTGCCGGCGGCCTACAAGCTGTTGCACGGTCGGCGGCTGCGACGCAGGGAACATGACGCCTGATTCATTCGACCCCGTCAGTCCGGGGCCCGCGTCGCGGGAACCCGGAATCCGAGCGGCGTTGCCGACTGTCGCATGGATTCCGGATCAGTCCTGCGGTCTGTCCGGAATGACGGTGGAAGGCTTGCGCCTGTCGTATTCAAAGCTGTTTCTGCAGGAACACCAGATCCAGCCAGCGATCGAACTTGCGTCCCACCTGAGGCATGCGTGCGGTCTCGGTAAAACCCAGCGATTCGTGCAGGCGGATCGATACCGTATTGCTGGCGTCGACGCCGCCGATCATTACGTGCAGGCCGGCTTGCTGCGCCCGCTCGATCAGCGTCTGCATCAAGCTGCGTCCAAGGCCGCGCCCGCGCGCGGCAGCGTCCACGTAGACCGAATGCTCCACGGTTTGCGCATAGCCGTCCCAGTCCCGAAACGGGCCGTAGCTGGCATAGCCGAGCACGCCGGACTCGTCCGTGGCCACCAGCACCGGGAAGCCGCGTTGGCGTCGGGCGGCCAGCCAGGCCTGGCGGTTCGCAAGGTCCAGCGGCGTCCACGACCACACCGCGGTGGTGTTGGCGATGGCCTCGTTGAGAATCTCCAGAATGCGCGGCAGGTCGGATTCGGTGGCGTCACGAACAGTGATGGACATGGGATTGCGCGGACGAGGCCTGTGCGTATCGTACGGTAAAGCCGGTGCCCGGCCGCATCGGCCGCCGGCTATACTGCGCGCCATTTTTTTGAGTTGGCTTTTCTCCCGTGAAATCCGCAACCGTCCTGCACGGCGGCCTCGCCGCCTTGTCGCTAGACGCCGCGCTGGCGGAACCACTGCTGCGCTATCTGGGCGAACTGGAGAAGTGGAACCGCGCCTACAACCTCACGGCGGTGCGCGACCCGGCGGAGATGGTGACGCGCCACCTGCTCGATTCGCTGGTGCTGATCCGCGGCGGTGAAACGCGCTTCACGCTGCCGGCCACGCGCCTGCTCGACGTGGGCGCCGGCGCCGGCCTGCCCGGTATCGTGCTGGCGATCGCGAGACCGCAGTTGCAGGTCACGGTGCTGGATTCCAATGGCAAGAAAGCCCGCTTCATGCGCCACGCGGTGCGCACGCTGGGCCTGGACAATGTCGAGGTCGTCGAAGGGCGGGCCGAGGACCTGGAGGCCGAAGCACCGTTTCCGGCCGTGGTCTCGCGCGCCTTCGCATCACTGGCCGATTTCGTACGCCTGACCGACAACGCACTGGCCGCGGATGGGCAGTGGCTGGCGATGAAAGGTAAGCTCAGCGACAGTGAAACCAAGGACATCCCCGGGGACGTGAAGATTCTCGACATTCATCGTTTGGACGTACCAGGCCTCGCCGAAGCGCGGCAACTGGTCGTGGCGACGCGCGCCTCATGACGCGCGTCATCGCCGTGGCCAACCAGAAGGGCGGGGTCGGCAAGACCACGTCGTCGGTCAATCTCGCCGCTTCGCTGGGCTCCATGGGCCGCCGCGTGCTGCTGGTCGATCTGGACGCGCAGGGCAATGCGACGATGGGTGTCGGCGTCGACAAGAGCGAGGTCGAACTGACGGCGCGCGATCTGCTGCTGGAAAAGGCCACGCCGCTGGAAACCGTGATTCCGCTGCCGGAACTCGGCATCAGTCTGATTCCAGCCAACGGTGACATGACCGAAGCCGAGATCAAGCTGCGTGAGCTGCCGTTGGGCGACTTCGCGCTCAAGAGTGCGCTCGCCGAACTGGCCGAGGCCTTCGACTACATCATTCTCGACTGTCCGCCGGCGCTGTCCAAGCTCACCGTCAACGCCCTGGTCGCGGCCGACGGTGTGCTGGTGCCGATGCAGTGCGAGTACTACGCGCTCGAAGGGCTCAGCGCGCTGATGGACACCGTCCACAAGATCCGCAAGGTCATCAATCCGAATCTCGAAATCGAGGGTCTGCTGAGAACGATGTTCGACCCGCGCAACAATCTCGCCAATGATGTCTCCGCCCAGCTCGTCCAGCATTTCGGCGACAAGGTCTATCGCACCATCGTGCCGCGCAACATCCGTTTGGCGGAGGCCCCCAGCCATGGCCTGCCGGCGATGATCTACGACGCCAGCTCCTCCGGAGCGCGCGCCTATCTGGCGCTGGCCGGCGAGATGATGCGCCGCCACGACGGCGGCCAGATGCGACTCGGAGGGACGCTCTGATGGCGGTCAAGAAGCGCGGGCTGGGCCGTGGCCTCGATGCGCTGCTGAGCAGCGGCAACCCGTCGGAAGCGCAATCCGGTGACGAGCTGCGCGACCTGCCGGTGACCCAGCTCGAATCCGGCAAGCACCAGCCGCGCCGCCATTTCGATACCGAGGCGCTGGAGGCGCTGGCGGCTTCGATCAAGGCGCAGGGTGTGGTGCAGCCGATCGTGGTGCGTCCGATCGGCCCCAGCCGCTACGAGATCGTCGCCGGCGAGCGGCGCTGGCGCGCGGCCAAGCTGGCCGGGATGGCCACGGTGCCGGCCGTGATCCCGAGGCTCGACGAACTGTCGGCGATGGCGGTGGCGCTGGTCGAGAATATCCAGCGCGCCGACCTCAACGTGCTCGAAGAAGCGGCCGCGCTGCGCCGCCTGATCGACGAATGCGGGCTCACGCACGAACAGTGCGCGGTGGCGGTCGGCAAGTCGCGGGTTTCGGTGAGCAATCTGCTGCGGCTGTTCGATCTGCCGGAAGAAATTCAGGAACTGGTGCGCGAGAGCAAGCTCAGCTTCGGTCATGCGCGGGCATTGCTTGGTGCAGAGCCGGAAAACCAGGTGGAACTGGCGCGCACGGTGGTCGAGAAAGGCCTGTCCGTGCGTCAGACCGAGGCGCTGGCGGCCGCCGATCCGGCACCGCCGAAGCGGCCGATGCCGAGCCCGATGTTGGCGCTGGAAAACGAGCTTGGCGCCAAGCTCGGCACCAAGGTGCAGATTCGCCAGACGCACGGCGGCAAGGGCCGGCTCACCATCGGCTTCCGCGACCTGGGCGATCTGGACCGGATTCTGAAGTCCATCGGCTGAGTCCGCCACGCACGGAACGGTTCATGCGCCCGTGCTAGCGTGAGCGTGTAGTCCAATACGGAACACGCATGACTGGCCGAACCGCACTTGTCACAGGCGCCTCCAGCGGCATCGGCGAGGAATTCGCCCGCCGGCTCGCGGCCGACAACTACGACCTCATCCTTGTGGCCCGCTCGCGGGAAAAGCTGTTGGCGCTGGCCGAGCATTTGCGCGAGCGGCATGGCCGCCGCATCGAGGCGATCGCGGCCGATCTGACGCAGCCGCGACCGGGACGTCGCATCGCCGATTCGGTGGAAGCGCTCGGCATGCATGTGGACCTGCTGATCAATAATGCCGGTTTTGGTCACCTTGGTGCCTTCGATGCGCAGGAAGCCGGTCGCCCGTACGACATGGTGCAGCTCAACTGCGCAGCGGTGGTCGATCTGGTGGAGGCCTTCCTGCCACCGATGCTGGCTGTTGGTCGCGGCGGGATCGTCAATGTGGCGTCCTTGGCGGCCTTTCAGCCGATGCCGCGCATGAGCGTGTATTCGGCCACCAAGGCGTTCGTGTTGAATTTCTCGCTCGGTTTGTGGGCGGAATACAAAAAGCGCGGCATTCGGGTGGTTTGCGTGTGCCCGGGGCCGGTCGACACCCCGTTTTTTGAAACCTCCGGCGCGGGCACGATGCGCGAATACCTGCCGCGTTTCGCCGTGGCCTCGGCCAATCGCGTGGTGGACGACGCACTGCGCGGTCTCGAGCGGGCGCGCCCGGTGGTGCTGCCGAGGCAGTCGTCCAAGTGGCTTGCGGCCGGCAGCCGCCTGCTGCCCCAGACGTTCATTGCGCGATTCCTCGACCGCGCGCTGGACCGCTGAGCGAGTCGTTGACCCGGCAGCAATGATGCAGTGCGAAAAAATCAGTTTTGTTCGGGCGGTCGACTAGGACATCAGTATCGTTGACCCGGTTCCCGGGCTTGAGTAAACTCCTGCGCCGCGCTCGGGGTTGTCCTCGAGCATTTTTATGGACTGAAGGATGCCGCCAGACGCGCAAGCCGCGCCGGCCGTTCCGCCAAGGCGGAGCGAATCAGGGGTGGCATCGCAAACGGCGGGGCACACGATGGGCAGAGTGCCGGCCCGCCTCTTAATTTGGCAGGTTCTGATCAGTGGTACCGCGGGCGCTGTATGGACAGCGGCCGCGTCTGCGCACGAGGGCCTTGCGGCGCTCTGCGGCGGAATGATCGGAGTGGTCAGCAACGGTTTTTTTGCGGCACGCGTGTTTCTGCGCGGCCGTGGTGATGCGCCGCATATGTTGCGCAATTTCGTGGTCGCCCAGGCGATCAAGCTGGCGCTGGTGATGGCGATGTTCGTGTTCGCGATCCGTTACTTCGCAGATGTGTTTCTGCCGGTGATCGCGACTTACGGGCTGACTGGATTGGTATTTTTGTGGGCGCTGCGCTGGCGGGATTGAGCGGCGCACACCCGAACGAAGGCAGGGCGAGGCTAGGGATCGATGGCAGTTGAAGAGCAGGGGCATTCGTCTTCCGAATACATCACCCATCACCTGACGCATTGGCAGGTCGGTGAGGGATTCTGGACGTTCAATATCGACACGATCCTGTTTTCGGTCGTGCTCGGTGTGCTGTTCCTGTTCTTCTTCCGTCGTGCGGCTGCCACGGCGTCGGAAGGTGTGCCCACCGGCCTGCAGAATTTCTGCGAGTTGCTGGTCGAATTCGTCGAAAACGCGGTGAAGGAGTCATTTCCGGGTGAGTCGCGTCTGGTTGTGCCGCTGGCGCTGACCGTGTTCGTCTGGACTTTCCTTTGGAATTTCATGGACTTGATTCCGGTCGACCTGTTGCCGTCGATCTTCCACGCGGGCGGTGCGCAGTATCTGCGCGTGGTGCCGGCGGCCGACATGAGCGCGACTTTCGCACTGTCGATCTCGGTGTTCTTCCTGATCATCATCTACAGCGTGATGGGCAAGGGTGTCGGCGGCTACTTCAAGGAGTTTCTGACGCACCCGTTCGGGCCCTGGTTGATGCCGTTCAACCTGATCATCAATTTCGTCGAGCTGCTCGCCAAGCCCTTGTCACTGGCGCTGCGATTGTTCGGCAACCTCTACGCCGGCGAGCTGATCTTCATCCTGATCGCGCTGTTCACGCTGAGCGAGAGCATCGGGCACTACGTCACCAGTTTCAGCGGCTGGGCGGCGATTCTGGGCCAGGGCGTGCTGCAGTTCGCCTGGGCCGTGTTCCACCTGCTGGTGGTTCCGCTGCAGGCGTTCATCTTCATGACGCTGACCATCGTTTACCTCGGCATGGCCTATCAAAGCCATGACGATGAGCATCACTGAATTTCGTAGAACAGTTCTAAAACAGTTTGTTTAAGCGGTTTATTCAACCAATCCGTTCCACATCAGTAAGAGACTGACCCCGGAGAGCACAATGGAACTCATCATCGGCAACACCGCCCTCGCCATCGGCTTCATTTTCGGCCTCGCCGCGCTGGGCACCGGCATCGGCTTCGGCCTGCTTGGCGGCAAGTTTCTGGAAGGCGCTGCGCGTCAGCCGGAAATGGCGGGCATGCTGCAGACCCGCATGTTCATCATCGCCGGCCTGCTGGACGCTGTCGCGATCATCGGTGTGGCCATGGCGCTGCTGATGCTGTTCGCGAACCCGCTGATCGGCCAGATGCCCCAAGGCTGATCCCGTCGGCTAAGAACGTCCCAACAGTCATTGGCCAAAGCAACGAGGTGAGCCATGGGCATTAATGCCACCCTGATCGTCCAAGTCATCACGTTCGCGCTGTTCGTGTGGTTCACGATGAAGTTCGTGTGGCCGCCGATCACGCAGGCGATGAAGGCACGCCAGGCGCGCATCGCCAGTGGTCTTGCCGCTGCGGACAAGGGCGAGAAGGCGCTGGAAGAGGCCGCGACCCAGGCCGAGCTCGAACTCAAGGCGGCCCGCACGCAGGCGCAGGAGATTCTCTCCAACGCGTCCAAGCAGGCCTCCAAGATCGTCGAGGATGCCCGCGAAACCGCACGGTCCGAAGCGGATCGCATCAAGGCTGCCGGTCACGACGAGGTCGAGCGTGAACTCGCATCGGCCCGCGAGGCCCTGCGCAAGCAGGTCGGCGAGCTGGCGGTACTCGGTGCCGCGCGGATCCTCAAGCGTGAGCTCGATACCCAGGCGCATGCCGAAGTCATCGACGCGCTGGCGGCGCAGATCTGATCATGGCCGAGCAGAGCACGATGGCGCGGCCCTACGCCAAGGCGGTCTTCGAGATCGCCCAGGCCGAGGGTTCGCTGGATCAGTGGGCGACCACCCTGGATTCGCTGGCGCAGGCCATGGCGATGCCGGAACTGAGCGCGGCTGTCGGGCACCCTTCCCTGAAGCGGGCGCAGCAGGCGGATCTGCTGGTCTCGATCTTCAAGGGCGGACTCTCGGCGCAGGAAGCCAATCTGGTCCGCTTGCTGGCGGAGAACGGTCGTCTGTCGCTGTTGCCGCAGGTCGCGCAGCAGTATGACGCGCTCAAGGATGAGTCCGAGCGTCGCGTCGAAGTCGAGATCACCACGGCGGTACCGGTCGAGGCGTCGCAGCAGTCCGCGTTGACGACCGCGATCGGCAAGCGTTTGTCCCGCGAACTCGAAGTGAGCTGGGCCACCGATGAAAGCCTGATTGCCGGCGCGCGTATCCGCACCGGTGACATGGTGATCGACGGTTCCTTCGCCGGCGAGTTGTCGCGTTTGCAGTCCGCCTTGACGGGCTGACACCCAAGAATTTTTCGAGGATTCGTTCCATGCAACTCAATCCTTCCGAGATCAGTGATCTGATCAAGGCGCGCATCCAGAACTTCGATGCCGAAACCGAGGCCCGAAACACCGGCACCATCGTGTCGCTGCAGGACGGCATCACCCGTATCCACGGTCTGTCCGACGCGGTGCTCGGTGAAATGCTCGAATTCCCGGGCCAGGGTGGTGAATCCACCTTCGGTCTGGCGCTGAACCTGGAGCGTGACTCCGTCGGCGCCGTGATCCTCGGCGACTACAAGCACCTCAAGGAAGGCGACACGGTCAAGACGACCGGCCGCATTCTGGAAGTGCCGGTCGGCGAAGGTCTGCTCGGTCGCGTCGTCGATTCGCTCGGCAACCCGATCGACGGCAAGGGCGAGATCAAGGCCGCCGGCACCTCGCCGATCGAGAAGATCGCGCCGGGCGTGATCGCGCGTGAAGGCGTCAACCAGCCGGTGCAGACCGGTTACAAGGCGATCGACTCCATGGTTCCGGTCGGCCGCGGTCAGCGCGAGCTGATCATCGGCGACCGCCAGACCGGCAAGACCGCGCTGGCGATCGACGCGATCATCAATCAGAAGTCTTCGGGCATCAAGTGCGTCTACGTCGCGATCGGCCAGAAGGCCAGCTCCATCGCCAACGTGGTGCGCAAGCTCGAAGAGCACGACGCGATGGCGCACACCATCATCGTCGCCGCCTCCGCGTCGGAAGCCGCCGCCCTGCAGTACATCGCGCCGTACTCCGGCTGCTCGATGGGCGAATACTTCCGTGACCGCGGTGAAGATGCGCTGATCATCTACGACGATCTGTCGAAGCAGGCCGTGGCCTATCGTCAGGTGTCGCTGCTGCTGAAGCGTCCGCCGGGTCGTGAAGCCTATCCGGGCGACGTGTTCTATCTCCATTCCCGTTTGCTGGAGCGTGCCGCGCGCGTCAACGCCGAGTACGTGGAGCAGATGACCAATGGCGAAGTGAAGGGCAAGACCGGTTCGCTGACGGCGCTGCCGATCATCGAAACCCAGGCCGGTGACGTCTCGGCCTTCGTTCCGACCAACGTGATTTCGATCACCGATGGTCAGATCTTCCTCGAAACCGATCTGTTCAACGCCGGTATCCGTCCGGCCATGAACGCCGGTGTCTCGGTGTCGCGCGTCGGCGGTTCGGCGCAGACCAAGGTCGTCAAGAAGCTCGGCGGCGGTGTTCGTCTGGCGCTGGCGCAGTACCGCGAACTCGCGGCCTTCGCGCAGTTCGCCTCCGATCTGGATGCCGCCACGCGCGCCCAGCTGGAGCGCGGTCAACGCGTCACCGAGCTGATGAAGCAGAAGCAGTACGCGCCGCTGCCGGTGTCGAAGATGGCCGCCTCGCTGTACGCCGTCGAAAAGGGTTTCCTCGACAAGGTCGCGGTCGACAAGATTCTGGTCTGGGAAGCCGGTCTGCACCAGTTCCTTGCCAGCGAGCATGCCGAGTTGATGGCCAAGCTCGACGAGAAGGGTGACTGGAACGGCGATCTCGAAGCGGCACTGAAGTCGGCGATGGAAGCCTACGTCAAGCAGTCGGCGATCTGATGATCGCCGGTGCGGCGCCAGGGGTGAGGCTTGAGGCGCAAAAGCGTCTTCGGCCCCAGTGCCTGGAGATCGATATGAATACTCAACCAGCCAACAAGCGCATGAGTCGCGGCAAGGCAGACGCCTCACGCCTCACGCCTCAGGCCTAACGAGCAAAGCAATGGCAAACGCGAAGGAAATCCGCGGCAAGATCAAGAGCGTGAAGAACACGCAGAAGATCACGCGCGCGATGGAAAAGGTCGCGATGTCGAAGATGCGCAAGGCGCAGGAACGCATGTCGGCCGCGCGTCCGTATTCGGAGCGCATCCGCCGTACGATCGGGCATCTCGCGCACGCGAATCCCGAGTACAAGCATCCGTTCATGCTGGACCGCAAGGTCAAGCGCGTCGCGATTCTGGTGGTCAGCACCGACCGTGGTCTGTGTGGCGGTCTCAACGTCAACACCTTCCGCCAGGTGGTGCGTGCGCTGCGCGACTACAAGGAACAGAACGTCGATTGCGAGCTGTCGGTGATCGGCACCAAGGGCGTGTCGTTCTTCAAGCGCTTCGGCGCCAAGCTGAGCGCGCAGGCCACGCATCTGGGTGACCGTCCGCATCTCGAGGATCTGTTGGGCACGATCAAGGTGCTCACCGATGCCTACCGCGACGGTGAAGTGGATCGTGTCTTTATCGCGTCCGCCGCGTTCGTCAACACGATGTCGCAGAAGGCCGATCTGGTGCAGTTGCTGCCGGTGCAGCCGGTGGACGACACCGAGAATCTGCTCGACAACTGGGACTACATCTACGAGCCCGAATCCAGCGAACTGCTCGACACGGTGCTGCAGCGTTACGTGGAGTCACAGGTGTATCAGGGCGTGATCGAGAACGTGGCCTGCGAGCAGAGCGCACGCATGGTGGCGATGAAGGCGGCGACCGACAACGCCGGCAAGATCATCAGTCAGTTGGAACTCGCCTACAACAAGGCCCGCCAGGCCAGCATCACCAAGGAGCTGGCGGAAATCGTCGGCGGCGCGGCGGCGGTCTGAGGCAAATGAATCTTCTGCATCGGCCTTCGGACGGATGCGGGAAACGGCTTAACCAGCAAGGGTTATAGAAATGAGCACGGGCAAGATTGTTCAGGTCATCGGCGCCGTCATCGACGTGGAATTCCCGCGTGACGCGATCCCCAATATCTACGACGCGCTGACTGTCGACGGAACCGGCCTCACGGTCGAGGTCCAGCAGCAGATGGGCGACGGTGTCGTCCGCTGCATCGCCATGGGCGCCTCCGAAGGCATCAAGCGCGGCCTGGCCGTGAGCAACACCGGTGCACCGATCTCGGTGCCGGTGGGCAAGGCCACCCTGGGCCGCATCATGAACGTGCTCGGCGAGCCGATCGACGAAGTCGGTCCGGTCGAATCCGAGGAGCGTTGGGCGATCCACCGCGACGCGCCGAGCTACGAGGACCAGTCCGGTTCCACCGAACTGCTCGAAACCGGCATCAAGGTCATCGATCTGCTGTGTCCGTTCGCCAAGGGCGGCAAGGTCGGCCTGTTCGGTGGTGCCGGCGTCGGCAAGACCGTCAACATGCTCGAGCTGATCAACAACATCGCCAAGGCGCACAGCGGCTTGTCGGTGTTCGCCGGCGTCGGTGAGCGTACCCGCGAAGGCAACGACTTCTATCACGAAATGTCGGATGCCAAGGTCATCGTGCAGGACAACCTGCCGGAGTCCAAGGTCGCAATGGTCTACGGCCAGATGAACGAGCCGCCGGGCAACCGTCTGCGCGTGGCGCTGTCCGGCCTGACCATGGCCGAGTATTTCCGCGACGAAGGCCGCGACGTGCTGTTCTTCGTCGACAACATCTATCGCTACACCCTGGCCGGCACCGAGGTGTCCGCGCTGCTCGGCCGCATGCCGTCGGCGGTGGGCTATCAGCCGACGCTGGCCGAGGAAATGGGCGTGCTGCAGGAGCGCATCACCTCCACCAAGAAGGGTTCCATCACTTCGATCCAGGCCGTCTACGTGCCGGCCGATGACTTGACCGATCCTTCGCCGGCGACCACCTTCGCGCATCTGGATTCCACCGTGACGCTGTCGCGTGAAATCGCCTCGCTGGGCATCTATCCCGCGGTCGATCCGCTGGACTCCACCAGCCGCCAGCTGGACCCGGACGTGATCGGCGACGAGCACTACCAGACCGCGCGTGACGTGCAGGGTGTGCTGCAGCGCTACAAGGAACTGCGCGACATCATCGCGATTCTGGGCATGGACGAACTGTCCGAAGACGACAAGCAGGCCGTGGCCCGCGCGCGCAAGATTCAGCGCTTCCTGTCGCAGCCGTTCCATGTGGCCGAAGTCTTCACCGGCGCGCCCGGCAAGTACGTGTCGCTGAAGGAGACGATTCGCGGCTTCCGCGGCATCGTCGATGGCGAGTACGATCACCTGCCGGAACAGGCGTTCTACATGGTCGGCACGATCGACGAGGCCGTCGAGAAGGCCAAGAACATTTGATCCGTGTAGCGCACGTGTGAGGCAAGGCGGTAAGAAGCCCCAGACGTTGCACCGCAGGATTCAGGACTCGAGAGGCGTTCCATGTCCCAACTGCATGTAGACATCGTGTCGGCCGAGGGCCACATCCATTCCGGCGAAGCCGCGATGGTGTTCGCTCCGGCGGAACTCGGTGAGGTCGGCATTGCGCCCAAGCATTCGCCGCTGCTGACCCGGCTCAAGCCCGGCGAAGTGCGGGTGAAGACGGCCGACGGCGAGCAGCTTTACTTCTTCGTCTCCGGCGGCCTGCTAGAAGTGCAGCCGCATCTGGTCACGGTGATGGCGGATACTGCCCTGCGCGCCAAGGACGCGGATGAAGCGGCCGCCGCGGACGCCAAGCGCGCCGCCGAGGAGGCGGTGGAGAACGCCAAGGGCGAAATGGATCTGGCGCGCGCCCAGGCCGAACTGGTTGAAGCCGCGGCCCGCCTGCACTTCGTCAAGAAGCTCAAGGATATTCGCTAGGATTCGGCGGAACGCCTGCAAAAGGGCCGCTTCTAGCGGCCCTTTTGCTTTTAGCGTGAATCACGCTCGGCGTGATGCCGACCGACCCTCGCCCGCTTGCGGGAGAGGGGGGACCGCTCGCGGCTGCGAGCGGTGGGTGAGGGGAACGGCCATGCCGCAGCAGATTCATTCTGCCGGGTGCCACTCGCGGCATGGCCGTTAACGTGAATCACGCGCGGCGTGATGCCGTCGCGAACGCGAGCGGTGGGGGTGAGGGACACGGCCATGCCGCAGCGGATTCATTCTGCGGGGGTACGGCTTGCGGCGTCGCCGTGAGCGTCGCCGTTCAGACGATGCCGCTCAGGGCGCGATCCCAGGGTGGTGGGTCGCCGAAACGTGTCGCCAGAAAATCGATCAGCGCCTCCACGCGCCGCGGCAGATAGCGACCGCTGGGGCGCACCGCGTAGATCGACAGCTCGCGGATGCGCCAGTCCGGGAGCACCGGAACCAGCCGGCCCTCGCGGAGTTCGTCGGCGACGTCCCAGGTGGACTTCAGCGCGATGCCGGCGCCGCCCACGGCCCACTCGCGCAAGGCACCGCCACTGTTGGCGCGCAAACCGCCGCTGACGGTGACGGTTTCGCTGCCGCGTGTTCCCTGCAACTGCCATTCGTTCTGCAGATGGCCGGGATTGGCCAGGACCAGACAATCGTGGCTGCCCAGATCCGCCGGACGCTGCGGCACGCCGCGCCGCTTCAGATAGTCCGGCGCGGCCACCAGCAGACGGCGGTTCGGCGCCAGACGGCGTGCCATCAGCGAGGAATCGGCGAGGCCGCCGAGGCGTACCGCGAGGTCGAGCCGGGAGTCGATCAGGTCGACGAGTTCGTCCGACAGGTGCAGTTCGAACTCCACCCGCGGATGCAGCGCACGAAACGCCGCCAGGGCGGGCGCCACGTACTTGCGACCGAATGGCGAGGGCGCCGTCAGCCGGATCGACCCGCGCAGCTCGCCGTCGGCAAGGTTTCCGACTTCGCTGACGCTGTCCAGCAAGGACAGCGCGGTGCGAACCCGGTCCGCGATCGAACGTCCTTCGTCGGTGACATGCAGCAATCGTGTGCTGCGCTCGAACAGACGGATCGCCAGGGCCTTCTCCAGACGCGCGATCTGCTTGCTGACAGTCGCCGGCCCGACATTGAGTTCGCGCGCGACCGCCGAGAAGCTGCCGCTGTCGATCACCTGCAGAAACACGCGCAGGTCCTGTATCAGCGGGGCCGTCATCTATTCTGATCCGGAACAGGTCTTATTCGATTCTAGTCGTTTCCGGACTTGATGGGATTGCCGACACTGCACACCCATTTATCTCGGGAGCCCCCATGCTGGCTTCAATGATGCAAGCAATGCTGATCGAGCAGTTCGGCAGCCCGGACGTCTTCCGGCGTGCGCAGATCGGGCGGCCGCAGCTGGCGCCCGGTCACGTACTGATTGATGTCGCCGCCAGCAGCGTCAACCCCGTGGACGCCAAGATCCGCGCCAACGGCCCCGGTATCGCACCGATTCTGCCGGCGGTGCTGCACGGCGATGTCGCCGGCCGCCTGATCGCGGTCGCCGACGACGTGCAGGGCTTTGCGCCCGGTGATGAGGTCTTTGCCTGCGCCGGCGGTGTCCGCGGCTTGGGCGGAAGCCTTGCCGAAGTCATGCTCGCCGACGCGCGTCTGCTGGCACCGAAGCCGAAGTCGCTGGACATGGCGGCGGCCGCGGCTCTGCCGTTGGTCACCATCACCGCCTGGGAAGGGCTCTACGAGCGCGGCGCGCTCAAGCCCGGCGAACGCGTGCTGGTCATCGGCGGCACCGGCGGCGTGGGCCATATCGCCGTGCAGCTCGCGCGGCGCGCCGGTGCCTGGGTTGTCAGCACCGCGTCCTCGCCGGACAAGGCGCGGATCGCGCGTGAACTGGGCGCACACGAAGTGATCCTGCATCGCGAGGAATCGATTGCTGACGGCGCGATGCGCCTCAGCGGCGGCGAGGGTTTCGACCTCACGTTCGACGCCGTCGGCGGCGACAAGGTGCTGCCGCAGGCTTTTGCCGCAACCCGACTGGGCGGCCGCATCGTGACGATCCAGGCCCATGCCAAGGTCGACCTGGCCCCGCTCCATGATCGTGCGCAAAGTCTGCATGCGGAGTTCATGCTGCCACCGCTGCTGTACGACCGCGGTCGCGAACATCACGGTGAGATTCTGCGGAAAGCCTCAAGCCTGGTCGACGCCGGTGAACTCAAGCCGCTGCTCGACGAGCAGCGCTTCGGCTTTACCGAAGTCGGCGCGGCGCATGCCCGTCTCGAATCCGGGCAGGCGCGCGGCAAGGTGGTTCTCATCAACGACCTGACGAACTGAATCAAGGAAAAGCTATGGATCTGCAACTACAGGACAAGACCGCGCTCGTCACCGGCTCCACCGCCGGCATCGGCTTCGCCATTGCCGAACGCCTGGCGGCCGAAGGCGCCACGGTGGTCGTCAATGGTCGTACCCAGGAACGCGTCGATGCCGCGATGGCATCGATCACCGACAAGCTCGCCGGCGCCAAACTGCGCGGGATCGCGGCGGACGTCTCGACTGCCGCGGGCGTCAAGGCGCTGGTGGCTCAACTTCCGGACGTGGACATCCTCGTCAACAACGTCGGCATCTTCGGCGCCAAACCCTTCGTCGAGATCAGCGACGAGGACTGGCAGAACGTGTTCGACGTCAACGTCATGTCCGCCATCCGCCTGACGCGACACTATCTGCCCGGCATGAAGGCGCGGAACTCAGGCCGCCTGATCTACATGTCCAGCGAGTCCGGCACCAACATTCCGGTGGAGATGATCCACTACGGCCTCAGCAAGACCGCCTTGATCGCATTGGCCGCCGGCGTCGCCAAGGATTGCGCCCAGACCGGCATCACTGCCAACAGCATTCTGGCCGGCCCCACCTGGTCGGAAGGTGTGTCCACCTTCGTCGGTGAACTGGCCGAGGACAAGGGCATCACGCCCGAAGAAATGGAGCAGGAATTCTTCCGCTCGGCGCGGCCGACATCGCTGTTGCAACGCTTCATCAAGCCCGAGGAAATCGCCAATATCGTCGCCTATACCGCGAGCCCGCTGGCGGCGGCGACAACCGGTGCGGCGCTGCGGGCCGAAGGCGGTTTGCTGATCACGCTGCCGTAGTTCCGTTTGCCAAAGTTTCCCCATCTGGCTATCTTGGCCAAGTCGCAGGTCAAGCGCCTGCGCCCGACGCCAAGGTGCTCCATGCAGGTCAACATTCTCGAAGCAAAGAACAGGCTTTCGCAGTTGGTGAAAGCGGCGCAATCCGGGGACGAGGTGGTTATCGCCAACCGGGGCGTACCCGTGGCCAGACTAGTGCCTGCCGAGGGCCAGGATGATGCTCCGGCAGTGGGCAGTGGTCGCGCGCGCGACATCCTGGAGTGGCTGGATCGCAATCCATTGCCTGCGCATGCGCGGCGCAGCCGTGAAGAAATCGAAGCCGGGGTTCGAGACGAGCGCGCTGCATGGGAGTGATCTATCTCGATGCCTGCCTGCTGATCTACTTGGTGGAAGCGCATCCGGATTTTGGCCCGCGGGTCCGGGCCGCGATGGAACAGATCGTTGATGCGAACTTTGCCATTTCACCGCTCGTGAAAATGGAATGTCTGGTCGCGCCGCTCAAACGGGGTGATCCCGTTCTGCAGCGCAACTACGAATCGCTGTTCCTGCGTTTCCGAAGCCTGTCGGTGCCGGAAACGGTGTTTCTGCAGGCGGCCAGTCTTCGCGCCCGATTCGGCCTCAAGTCGCCGGATGCGCTGCATCTGGCCTGTGCGCAGCATCATGGCTGCGACGCTTTATGGACCCACGACAGCCGCTTGGCGTCGGCCAGTCATGGCCTGGCGCGAGATCTTTCAGTCGACCTGACTTGAACTCTGTGCGGACTACGCGCCCTGCAGACGCGCCTGTCCGTAAACTGCGGCGATGAGCCTGCTAGCCATCGCCGTCGTTGCCGTCGGATTTCTCAGCGCCGCCCTGTCCGCGATCGCCGGGCTCGGCGGCGGCACCGTGCTGATCGGCGTGTTCTACGCGATCGGCCTGCATCCCACGGTCGCGGTGCCGCTGTTCTCGGCGGTGCAGTTCTTCTCCAACCTGTCGCGCACGCTGGCCTATCTGCGCCATGTGGAATGGCGGGCGCTGGCCTGGTTCGCGCTGACCGGTGTGCCGGCGCCGTTCCTGTTCGCGCCGCTGGTGGCGCACGCCGACGTGCACTGGATCGAGCTGGTGCTGGCGGCGCTGATCCTGCTGTCGATGATTCCGGCGCGGGGCGGACGCGATCCGATTCCACAGCGCTGGTCGTTCATGCTGGCAGGCCTGCTCAACGGCAGTATCGGCATGTTCGTGGGCGCCACCGGCCTGTTCGTGGGGCGGCTGTTTCTGCGCCCGGAGTGGCGGCGTGAGACCGTGATCGGCACACTCGCGGTGACCCAGGCCGCCGGTCATCTGCTCAAGGTGCTGGCCTATGCCAGCGCCGGTTCCTCGATCACCGAACGGCTCGACTGGCTGGTGCCGCTGGTGATTGCGGTGATCGCCGGCACCGTGATCGGTCGCTGGTTCAACCGCCTGGTCAGCGAGGCGCTGTTCACGCGGCTGTTCAAGACGATACTGATCGTCCTTTCACTGAAACTGCTGGCCGACGGAGTGCTCGGCCTGGGAGGCTGGTCATGGAGCCTATTCTGAAGCTGGATGCGCACACCCTGGAATCGCTGATCGTGGAGTACATGCCGACGGTGACGCACGACGGCTTTCACATCGAGGCGCTACAGCTTGGCCAGGCTCGCATCCGCTACGGCGTGACGTCGGACATGCTGCGTCCCGGCAATCGCGTGTCCGGACCGTCGCTGTTCGCCGTCGCCGACATCGCGATGTACGCCTGCGTGCTCGCGCACATCGGTCCGCAGCCGATGGCCGTGACCTCCGACATGACAATGCATTTTCTGCGCGGCGCAAACCCCGCAGATCTGGTCTGCGAGGCGCGTCTGCTGCGGCTCGGCCGGCGCCTCGCGGTGATGCAGGCGACCATTCGTTCGGTCGGCGATACTCGGGTGGTCGCTGAGGCCAGCGGCAGCTACGCTCTGCCGCTGGGGCACGTTCAAGCTCAAACCTGAACCGTCTGCCGGCGAACGTCCCCAACCATAAATACGGAACTAGCGCAGACTCGCGCTCGCGAGCGCGGATTTCTCGGCCGTGGCGTACAACACGATGGCCGCGTAGTCCTCAGGCGCCATGTCCGGTTCGACCAGATAGTTGAAGTTGCCGGCGCGCGCCTTCAGCGCGCCCAGCGACACATGGGGCGCGCCCGGTTCCAGCGATCGGGCGAGCCAGACGTCGACGCCCACAGCCGATCGAGCACGCAGTCCCTCGAATCGCAACAGCGCCTCGCCTTCCGGAATCTGGTAGAGCGTGACCTTGCCGGCGACGCCACTCAAGGCCCCGCTACGCACCACAAGATCGGCACCGATTTCATCGAACGGCGGAAGCGGTTCGTCGAGGCTGTCCACCGTCATCGGCGCATCCGGCGGCGGGGTCGCGGGCATCACCTCGGCCGCCGGCACCGGAGCCTCCGCTTCTGCGCTGCCCTCGGGCGTGGACGATCGAGAACAGGCGCTCAACCACAGGCAGGCGACCAGACCGGACAACAGTAGACAGGTTTGCGGGGCGACCATCCCTATGACACTCCACAGCGCGCGATACGATTCTGGTGGATCCGCGGCAGGCGCGACAAGCTCTCGTCGATCGGCCGGCTCCTTGGGGAGCGCCTGGAAGCGCTCGCCGCCGACCACACGCAACAAGCCGGTGTCGCGCCGCGGCCCTAACGGCCATCACGCCGAGCGTGATTCACGTTAACGGCCATGCCGGCGGAGGCACCCCGGAAAATGAATCCTCGGCCAGGCAGGCCGCCCTCTCCCCACCACCCGCTCCGCGGGCGGTCCTCCCCTCTCCCACGTCGTGGGCGAGGGGCAGCGGACCCGCTGCGCGAGATTCACGTTAACCCAGCGGCAGCGGTTCATGTTGGCGATAGTACTCCAGCACGCGGCGATACTGCGCCGGGTCCTTGACGTGAACCAGATCGCCCTCGCGCGGGAAATGCCAGTCGTAGAGGCGCGACAGCCAGAAGCGCAGCGCCGCCGCGCGCAGGACCAGCGGCCAGGCGCGGGACTCCGCCGGCGTCAACTCGCGCAGCGCGCGATAGGCCTCGATCATCGCGCGTGCGCGCGCCGCGTTCGGCGCACCGTCGATCTCGAAACACCAGTCGTTGACTGTCACCGCCAGATCGTAGAGCAGCGCATCGTTGCAGGCATAGTAGAAGTCGATCGCCCCGCCGATGCGGTCGCCCACGAACAGCACGTTGTCGCGAAACAGGTCGGCGTGGATCACGCCTTGCGGAAGCTCGGTTAGGTCCAATGTCCGCTGTGCATTCAGCTCATCGTCCAGCAGGGCCGCGGTATCCTGGTCTACCTGCGGAATCAGCAGCGTTGCGGTTTCGCTGCGCCACGTCGCGCCGCGCGAATTGTCGAGCTGCATCGGGAACGAACGGCCGGCGACGTGCATCTGCGCCAGCAATTCGCCCGCCGCCCGGCATTGCGCCACGTTCGGAAACAGCACGCTGCCACCGCTGAGACGATTGATGATCGCCGCCGGTTTACCGTTGAGTTCGGACAGCGTTTTGCCGTTGTTCATGGCCACCGGCATCGGGCACGGTATGCCGCGCCGTGCCAGATGATCCATCAGGCCGAGAAAATACGGCAGGTCATCGTAGTTGAGGCGTTCGAACAATGTCAGCACCCAACGGCCGTCCGCCGTATCGACGAAATAGTTGGTATTTTCAACCCCCTCGCCGATACCCTGAAAGCCGATCAGTTGCGCCAAGGGGTATTGCGCCAGAAAGGCCTTCAACTGACGGTGACTGACTTTGGTGAAAACGGACATCGATACGTCCGGCACGAATTCGGCGCCGATTAGATCAGAGCCGGCCCACCGAGTCATGCGTGTTCGTCACCCGCCGTACCACGACAACAGCGAGCAACATGGATTTCACCAATCAACTGATTCTCGGTAGCGGCATCCTGTTTCTGCTGAGCATCCTGGCCACGCTGCTGACACCCCGGCTTGGCGTGCCCTTGCTGTTGCTGTTCCTGATTGTCGGCATGCTCGCCGGTGTCGACGGCCCCGGCGGAATCCCGTTTTCGGATTTTCGCCTGGCCAATCTGCTGGCGACCTTGGCGCTGGCGGTGATCCTGTTCGACGGCGGCATGCGCACCTCCTTCGCCAGCTTCCGCGTGGCGATGCGGCCGGCGCTGACCCTGGCGACCGTGGGCGTGATCATCACCACCGGCATCGTCGGCGCCTATGCGGCATGGCTGCTCGACCTGAACTGGATTCAGGGCCTGCTGCTCGGCGCCATCGTCGGTTCGACCGATGCTGCGGCGGTGTTCTCGTTGCTGCAGACCAGCGCGGTGTCGCTGAACCGCCGCGTCGCCAGCGCGCTGGAAATCGAATCGGGCACCAACGATCCGATGGCGGTATTTCTGACGATCTCGTTGCTCGGCATGCTGACCGCGCCGGAACTGCCGTCGGCCGTCGATCTGGTCCTGTTCTTCATCTGGCAGATGGGTCTTGGCGGTGCACTCGGCTGGCTGGGCGGACAGGCCCTGGTGCGCGGGATCAACCGCCTGGAACTGGCGGAATCGCTGTACCCGCTGCTGGCGCTGTGCGGCGGCATCCTGGTCTACGGCCTGACCTCGGTGCTGGGCGGCAGCGGCCTGCTCGCGGTCTACATCGCCGGGCTGGTAATGGGAAATCGGCGCATCCGCTCCGCCACCGGCATCCGCCGCTTTCACGATGGTGTCGCCTGGCTCAGCCAGATCGGCATGTTCGTGGTGCTCGGCATGCTCGCCAATCCCAGCCAGGTGTGGACGCTGGCACCCAAGGCCGCGAGCATCGTGCTGGTCCTGCTGCTGCTGGCACGGCCGATCGCCGTGTTCGCGAGTCTGCTGCCGTTCCGGTTCACGTTTCGTGAGCAGCTTTATATCGCCTGGGTCGGGCTGCGCGGTTCGGTGCCGATCGTGCTGGCCACCTATCCCGCGCTGGCGGGGGCCGAAAACGCCGCCCTGTATTTCAACGTGGCCTTTTTCATCGTGCTGTCCTCACTGGTGATCCAAGGCTGGACGGTGGCGCCGATGGCGCGCCTGCTGGGTATCACCGTACCGGCCTCTACGGCGCAGGTGCATCGCATGGAATTCGACCTGCCGGGCCAGCGCGGCTACGAGATCGCCAGTTACCGGCTGTCGCAGAACAGCCGCCTGGTCGGCAAGGTGCCGGATCGCCTGCGGCTGCCACGCAGTGCCCGCGTGATCAGTCTGGCGCGACGCGGAAAGGTACTGACGCAGGCACGCTGGGGCGCGATGCGTACCGGTGACTACATCAGCCTGCTGGTGCATCAGGACGAAGTCGACGAACTCGACGGCCTGTTCCGCGCCGAGGATCAGCCGATGTCGGCGGCCGAGGTAAAACGTTTCGGCGAGTTCGTGCTGGACAACAGCGCACCGATCCAGGCCGTGGCGGACGTCTATGGCCTGGAGCTTCCGAATCTGCGCGACGGCGAGACCGTGGTGGACTACTTCGCACGCCACATTCCGACGCCCGTGGCCGGTGATCGCCTGCGCCTCGGTGAATGTCAATTGGTGGTCACGCGCATGGACAACGGACAGATCGCCGAGCTGCGCCTGCGACTGCCGCATTAAGAAAGCGCTGGGGAAAATGAAGGTTCAACGGGTTAGGCATTTTGTTCTCGTCCGCTCTCTTCAAAGCTTTGGTAGAGACCGGGATTGAAGCCGCGTACGGTTTCAATATCCTGATAGCGGATGGTCACGGTGTAATCAATCTCCGTATTCTCGGGTTCGCTACCCTCGGCTGCTGCCATGTCGAGAAGGCGCTTTCTCCACTCGGTCAAGGCACTTACATAGTTGTCAGTGAATTCGACGGTTCGCGTCTCCTTGTGGCGGTAGCCGCTTAATGCAGGAAGCAACCTCACCGAGCCACGTGACGCGGTGGCATCGGCGGCTTCGGGTAGATCCGTCGCGATGCCGACATATACTTTTCCCCATGCCAAGGTGACCATGATTTGCGCTTGGTTTTGCATTGCTTCCAGCAGGGTTCCATACATGGGGCCGGCGAGTTTCCCCAAGATGCGACGCCGACCTTGCGCTGGATTCCAGTCGCCAATCCAAAGTAGTTGGCTCAGCTCCCATAGCAGAGAGCCAATAATGCTCAGAAGTGGTCCCAAAATGATGCCGCTCCAAACATCATCGGACAATTGCAGATCATCCTGAACCGCCCGCAGGTACGGGGCGGCCCAATGCGCGATCATTTGGGCAAGCCTCGCTGCAGGAAGGCAGATGGAACCGAGGAAAAATCCAGCGGATACGAAGCCGGTGCCCCAGACCAGGGACTCCAAGACCAAGCGCCAACCGTTGACTGAACCGCGCCGGAAGCGGCGATTTGAGACGAGGATGTTCGGGAGATAACCGGCGAGTAGAGTCAGCAGAAGTACTGGATACCCGAACAATGGCCGCTATTCCCTTCGGGGATTTTTTTCTTGTGTTTTGTTGGCAGGCCCGCCTCGTGGCGGAAATACAGCAGCAATGGCCGCCAGATCCCGTTCCAGCTTATCGCTTCTCATGACTTCATATACTGAAATGCTGGCTGCTCCAGTTCGGGTAATCTGGACTTCCGGAGTAGCCTTGCGGGATGCGTGAGCTTTGTGAGTTTTCATACGCCGGGGCCTTCTTGGCTGAGCCGAGAGTATAGGTTGATTAGCACCGTTTAGCTCAGGCTTGAAGCTATTGCAAGCCTGGCTCGGTTGATTCTCTTGGCAACAGGTACCTCACCGCCGCCAGAACGCTGGCGTCAGCAAGACCAGGAAGGCGAAGATTTCGAGGCGGCCCAGCAACATCGCGAACGAGCAGACCCACAGACTGAACGAGTCGATCGTTGCGAAGTTGGCCGAGACCTCGCCGAGACCCGGGCCCAGATTGTTGATGCAGGCGGCGACGGCGGCGAAGGCGCTGACCTCGTCCATGCCGGCCGCCAGCAGCAGCAGCAGCATGATCACGTAAAAGCCCATGTACGCGGAGATGAAGCTCCACACGGCCTGCAGCACACGCGGCGGCACCACCTTGCGGCCGAGCTTGACCGGAAACTCCGCGCTCGGGTGCACCAACTGGTAGACCTCGCGCATGCCCTGCTTGAACAGCAGCATCACGCGGATGACTTTCATGCCGCCGGCGGTCGATGAGGCGCAGCCGCCGATGAAGCTCGACAGCACCAGCAGCACTGGTACGAACGAGGGCCAGATCGTGTAGTCGGCCGTGGTGAATCCGGTGGAGGTCATGATCGACACGACCTGGAACGCGGACTTGGCAAAGGCCTGCAGCGGCATCACGTAGCGACCCGCGATCAGCAGGGCGACCGCGATCAGCACACTCAGGATCAGCGCGATCAGCAGGAACATGCGTGATTCGGGATCGGCCAGATAGATCCGCAGCGAGCGGTCGCGCCAGCTTACGAAATGTAGCGAGAAGTTGATCGCCGCCAGCAGCATGAAGACGACGGAAATCGTCTCCAGCAGATGATTGTCGAAGTAGCCGAAGCTGACGTCATGTGTCGAGAAACCGCCGGTCGACACGGTGGCAAACGAGTGTCCGATGGCGTCGAACAGGCTCATGCCGGCCGCCCAGTACGCGGCGGCGCAGGCCACAGTGAGACCCAGATAGATCGTCCACAGGGCGCGCGCGGTCTCCTTGATGCGCGGCGTCATCTTGGTGTCCTTGACCGGCCCCGGCGTCTCGGCGCGCAGCAACTGCATGCCACCGACACCCAGCAGCGGCAGGATCGCCACGGCCAGAACGATGATGCCGCCGCCACCCAGCCACTGCAGCTGCTGGCGGTAGTAGAGGATGCTGCGGGGCAGCGTGTCGATACCGGTCAGCACCGTCGCGCCCGTCGTCGTCAGCCCGGAAATCGACTCGAACACCGCCTGCGAAAACGTCATGCGCGGCGTAGTCGGAAACCAGAACGGCAGCGCGCCGGCCACGCCGAGCACGGTCCAGAACAGGGCGACCACCAGGAAGCCATCGCGAATCTTGAGGTCCGCACGATTGCGCCGCACGGGTATCCACACCACGCAGCCGATCGCCAGCGTCGTCACGAAGCCGAGCATGAAGGCGTCGAGCGCGGAATCGCCGTAGAACATTGAGACGCCGGCCGGCGGCAGCATCGTCAGCGAGAAGATCATCAGCAGCACGCCGATCAGGCGTTGCACCGCCGCGAAGCGATGACCGCGATGGGTATTCGGTGTCACCGTCAGAAACGAACGGCGCGGTTTCATACGCATTGCGGGTGACCCGTGTGCGCCGGCTTCATCGCAGTCGCGCCGTCAACATGTCGAATCACCCCCATGATCAGACCTAGCCGCCGATGCCCGAATGTCTGTGTCGTGATCGCGTCATCGTCGGGCCCGGTTCACAGAAAGCCGATACCGACCTGGAACAGCTTTTCGACTTCACCGGCCTGGGACTTGTCGACGATGAACAGAATCACGTGATCCTCCGCCTGGATCACGGTGTCGTGATGGGCGATCAGCACATCGTCGCCACGCACGATGGCGCCGATGGTAGTGCCTTCCGGCAACTTGATCTGGTCGAGCCGGCGACCGACCACCTTGGAGCTGTTGCGGTCGCCATGCGCCACCGCCTCGACGGCTTCGGCGGCACCCCGACGCAGGCTGTACACCCGCACCACGTCGCCACGCCGCACGTGCGCCAGCAGGGCCGAGACGGTGGCCTGCTGCGGCGATACCGCGATATCGATAACACCGCCTTCGACCAGATCGACGTAGGACAGCCGGTTGATCAACGACAGTGCTTTCTTGGCGCCGAGCCGCTTGGCCAACATCGCGGAAAGAATGTTGGCCTCGTCGTCGTTGGTGATCGCACAGAAGACGTCCATGTCTTCGATGTTTTCCTCGACCAGCAGGTCCTCGTTGGCGGCATCGCCGCACAGCACGATGGCGCGGCCCAATTGCTCGGAGAGGAAGCGCGCACGGTCACGGTTACGCTCGATGATCTTGACCTGGATCGAGTTTTCCAAGGCTTGCGCCAAACGCATGCCGATGTTGCCGCCGCCGGCCAGCATCACGCGCCGCACCGGGCGGTCGGCGCGTCGCAGCTCGGCCATGATCTTGGGAATGTGCTCGCGCGCGGCGACGAAGAAGACCTCGTCCTCCACCTCGATGATGGTGTCGCCTTCCGGCAGGATCGGCCGGCCGCGGCGGTAGATCGCCGCCACGCGCGCGTCGGCGCCGGGCAGGTGGTTCGGCAGTTCGCGCAGCTGCTGGCCGACCAGCGGACCACCGTAGTAGGCCTTGACGCCGACCATGCGCACGCGACCATCCGCGAAATCGACAACCTGCAGGGCGCCCGGATATTCGATCAGGCGGCGGATGTAGTCGGTGACCAGCTGCGCCGGCGAAATCCGCATGTCGACCGGAATCGCGTCTTGGCGGAACAGCGATTCCTCCGACAGGTATTCGCCCGAACGCACGCGCGCGATCTTGGTCGGCGTGTGGAACAGCGTGTAGGCGATCTGACACGCGATCATGTTGGTCTCGTCGGACTCGGTGACCGCGATGATCATGTCGGCGTCTTCGGCACCGGCGCGGCGCAGCACATCCGGGAACGAGGCGTAGCCCTGCACCGTACGGATGTCGAGCCGATCCTGCAGCTCGAGCAACAGCCCGCCGTTGGTATCCACGACCGTGACGTCGTTCTGCTCACCCGCGAGATTCTCGGCCAGCGTTGCGCCGACCTGACCCGCGCCGAGGATGATGATCTTCATGGGCGGCGAACCTTACGCCGGGAATTGTTGCGCCGCAAGATAAGTTTCGACAGTGGGAACGGCGGCATCGGGCACTCCCCATGGCATCGAAATTGCGAACCGACACGGCCAATCGTCACGGCCGTTGCGGAGCCGTTCCGCAGTCCCATCGCGCCGCTCGTGTCGACACTTTTTTTGGGGTTGGTGAGGGGAAGCTGTGCTATGCGCAGTGTTGAGGGGGCGGTGATCCGCCCCCTTTTTTTCTTGGCGCGCCCGACACGGGTCTGCGAACTCATTTCGACGACGCGGCCTCCGCACTTTCGGCCTTGCGCAGGCGCAGGTAGTAGAAGCCGTCGAAGTCCCCGCCCGGCGCGAGACGCCGCCCCAGCCGCGCCGGCACGCCCCATTCGGCCTCGATCGGAAATTCCTGCGCATCGGCGGTGCACGCCATGAAGCGTTCGGCCACCGCAGCGCCTTCCGCGTCCAGGATCGAGCAGGTCGCGTAGACCAGCACACCGCCGGGCGCCAGCAACGGCCACAAGGCCTTGAGCATGCGCAGCTGCCCCTCGGCCAATCGCTCGACGTCATCCTCGCGGCGCAACCACTTGATGTCCGGATGGCGGCGGATCACGCCGGTCGCCGAACAGGGCGCATCGATCAGGATGCGTTCAAACGCAGTGCCATCCCACCATTGCTCAGGTTGCGCGGCATCACCGGCCACCACCTGCGCGCTCAGCCGCAGGCGGCGAAGGCTCTCATCGATGCGGATCAGGCGCTGCTTGTCGGAGTCCAGGGCCACCACCTGCGCATCCGGACAGCGTTCGAGAATGTGAGCAGTCTTGCCGCCGGGCGCCGCGCAGGCGTCGAGCACGCGCTGGCCCGGCTGCGCGTCCAGTAAGCCGGCGGCGAGCTGCGCCGAGGCGTCCTGCACCGAGGCGCTGCCGCGCGTGAATCCGGGAATCGTCTCGACCGCTTGCGGCTGCTCCAGAACCAGAGCTTCGGGAACGCCGGCCACAGGGTGCGCCGACAGATTCTGACTGGCCAGTCGCGCACGATAATCTTCGCCGCTCATGCGCCGGCCGTTCACGCGCAGCGTCATCGGTCCGGCCTGCTGGTTGGCGGCGATCACGCTTTCGGCGGCGGCGCCCCAGTCGGCTTCGATGCGGCGCACCAGCCAGTCCGGGTGGGAATGACGAACCCCCGGAGACTCCGGGAGACTTGCTTCAAGCTGTGCCTGCTCGCGCTGGTAACGACGCAGCAAGGCATTGATCAGCGCGCGCGGACGCGGCTGGTTGAGAATCGTGGTCGCCTCCACCGTTTCCTGGACGGCGGCGTGGGCCGGCACGCGCATCGAGCGTAGCTGATAGAGCCCCACGCGCAGCAGCGCATCGACTTCATCGTTATCGATCGCGCGATCGGACATCGCATCGACCAGTGCGCCAAGCAAGCGGTAATCGCGGATCACGCCGTAGACCATGGCCTGCAACAGGGCGCGGTCACGCGGCGGCACCTGCGGCGCCTGCAGCAGGACATCATCGAGACTGCGTCCGCGCATGACGCGGGCGACGGCGCGGGCAGCGATCGCGCGTACGTTCTTCAAACGGATTTCCTGTGGTCTGACACGGGCGCGCGTCTGTGCATTGGTGCCGGGGCGCTATTGTAGTGGTCGCCGGCTGCATCGGTCTTCGTGGTGCAACCGCGCGAGGTGTATTACCGACGATCTCTGAAGGCGGTGGTGAATGAACGAGCAGCATCCTTCGGCTGGCGCGGTGCGCGCCGGCTGGCGCGGCCTGCCTGCCAGTATCTGGGCGCTCGGCTTCGGTTCGCTGTTCATGGACATGTCCTCCGAGCTGGTGCACAGCCTGCTGCCGCTGTTCCTGAGCACCACGCTGGGCGCCGGCATGTTCGCGATCGGCATCCTGGAAGGAGTGGCCGAAGCGACCGCGGCGATCACCAAAGTGTTTTCCGGAGCACTGAGCGACCGTCTCGGGCGACGCAAGCCCCTGCTGATCGCCGGTTACGGGCTGGCGGCACTCAGCAAACCGGTATTCCCGCTGGCCGGCTCGATCGGCTGGGTGTTCGCGGCACGCTTTGTCGACCGCATCGGCAAAGGCATACGTGGCGCTCCGCGCGACGCCCTGGTGGCCGACATCACGCCACCGTCCAGGCGCGGCGCCGCCTACGGCCTGCGCCAGTCCCTGGATTCGGTGGGCGCATTTCTGGGCCCCCTGCTGGCCGTGGCACTGATGCTGTTGCTGGCAGGCGACATGCAGGCTGTGCTGTGGATCGGCGTGATTCCGGCCTTCATCGCCGTGATCCTGCTGTGGGTCGCGGTGCGGGAACCGCAATCCGCGACCGCGGAGAAACCTCGCCGGATTCCGCTGCGTCTCGCGGACATGCGCGTACTGCCAGCTCCCTATTGGTGGGTTGTGCTGCTCGGCGGCGTGTTCACGCTGGCGCGCTTCAGCGAAGCCTTCCTGGTGCTGCGTGCACACGATGTGGGCTTGGGCTTGGCACTGGCGCCGATGGTGATGATCGTGATGAGTGCCAGCTACGCCGTGTCCGCCCTGCCGGCCGGGATCGCGGCGGACCGGTTCGGGACTCGATATCTGCTGGTCGCCGGTCTGCTGGCGCTGGTGGTGGCGGATCTGGTGCTGGCGGCCGCCGCCACGCCGGCGCTGGCGCTCCTTGGCGCTGCCCTCTGGGGTCTGCACATGGGGCTGACACAGGGTCTGTTGTCCAAGCTGGTGTCGGACACCGCGCCCGCCCCGCTGCGCGCCACCGGATTCGGGCTGTACAACCTGGTCAGCGGCGTCGCCCTGCTGCTGGCCAGCCTGCTCGCCGGCCTGCTCTGGCAACAGGCGGGTGCCTCGGCCACGTTCATCGGCGGGGCTGCGTTCGCCGGCCTGGCAGCCTGCGGCCTGCTCGCAGCGGTCCGCAGGCCACGGCGGTAGCCTTCAGCCATACCCCGGACCGTCGAGCGCGACGCGCAGGCGGCAGATGGCGCGAGCCCCAAAACATACGCTATCGTATGGAAAACAGCTGTGGCAATGACACACGGCGGCGGCGCCCACGCAGGGCAGCCAATAGCAATGGACGCTTGGAGGAGAGAACAGGATGCGAATCGACCGAATCATGGTGTCGCTGTTGGCGCTGTCGCTGCTGGCAGCCTGCGGCGGCGGCGGTGACTCCGAGGCGGGGTCAGGCGTCGCGCCCGATGCCAAATGGACGGCCTACGAGCGGGACGCGGACTATCCAGCGACGGCCCGCATGCCGGCCGAGTACATCACCATGAGCGACGGTGTGAAACTGTCGGCGCAGGTGATGCTGCCGGCGGACGCGGACGGCAACGCCATCGACGGACCGCTGCCGGTGATCCTGACGCAAACCGGCTATAACAAGAGCGCCTCGGGCTTCGTGGACGGGTTCGCGTTCAACAGCTTCCTCGTGGAGCACGGCTACGCGCATGTGGCGGTGGACGTGCGCGGCACGGGCACGTCCCAGGGCACCTGGGAAATATTCAGCGAACGCGAACAGCTCGACTACAAGGAAGTGATGGACTGGATCGCGCAGCAGCCCTGGAGCAACGGCGCGGTCGGGACCTGGGGACCCTCGTTCATGGGCATCACCCAGATCTACACCGGCGCCTGGCGGCATCCGTCACACAAGGCGATCTTCGCGATCGTGCCGATGGCCGACGCCTATCGCGACATCGTTTTCAGCGGCGGGCAGGTCAACGTCGGATTCATTCCGCTGTGGATCGGACTGGTGACCGGACTCGGGCTGGTTCCGGCGCAGGCCTCGCCCGAAGAGCTCACTGCACTGATCGACCATGTCCTGGGCACGCTCAGCTATGACATCCCGGTAGTGCTGAACGCGACACTCGGCTTGAGCGGCCAGAACTACGACAGCGAATTCTGGCGAACCCGCTCACCGATCGAAGTCGCCGACAAAATCGAAGTGCCGACCTTCATCGTCGGCGGCCTGCACGACCTGTTCCAGCGCGGCGAACCGATGCTCTACGAAACGATCAGCAGGAACACCACGGCCAAGCTGCTGGTCGGGCCCTGGACGCACATCGACGCCTCCTTCGGGGCCGGTCTGCCCGCCGATGGCGTGCCGGATCTGAACCACATCGCGCTGATGTGGTTCGACCGCTACCTGCGCGATGTCGACAACGGCGCCGAGGACGTGCCGGCCGTGACCCAGTACGTCTACGGTGAGGAGCACTATTTCATCGCCGGTGACTGGCCACACCCGGCGGCCACGGCCGAACGCTGGTATCTGCGGGGCGATGCCAGTCTCAGCGCCGAGCCTCCGGCCCAGGACGAATCCGAACGCGTGACCCTGCAGATCCCGATCCAGGGCATCTGCTCGGTCAGCAGTGCGCAGTGGACCGCCGGCGTGCTGGGCCTGGTGCCGCTGCCGTGTTTCAGTGGCGCCAATGGCATCAACGAACTGCCGCTGCTGGGCGCGATCAGCTACACCACCGAACCGATGACGCAGGACTACTACGTCAACGGACCGATCGAGGCCGATCTTTGGATCTCGAGCCTCACCGCCGACGCCAGCGTGGCCGTGCGCATCACCGATGTCGACGAACAGGGACGGTCCACCGAACTCAGCAACGGCATCATCACTGCCTCACTGCGCCAACTCGACGACAGCCGCACGCGACGGCTCGATTCGGAATCGATCCAGCCCTGGCATCCGTACACCGAGGATTCGGTGATGCCGCTGACCCCGCGCGAGGCCACGCCGGTTCACATCGAGGTGTTTCCGAGCAGCTTCGTGATCAAGGCGGGGCACAGCCTGCGCATCGCCGTGGGCGCCAGCGACTTCCCGCACGGATTGCCGCCGGTCACCGATCTGCTGGATCAGCTTGTGGGTACGCTGACGATCTACAACGACGCCGAGCATCCATCGAGTGTGGTGGTGCCGGTCGTGCCGGTCGAAGCCTTGCAACCGCCGAGCTGAAACCTGCTCAGGAAAAGCGCAGACCGTCCAAGGCGCGGCCGCGCACCGCATCGATCGCCGCCAGCGGCTTGCCGCCGGGCCATTGCAGGCGTTGCAGGCTGAGCACACCGTCGCCGGTGGCGACGTGAATGCCCTGACCGTCGGAGGCCAGCACGCTGCCGGGCTCGGTCGAGCCCGGCAGGCTCAAGGGCCTCGCTTCGAGAATGCGCACACGTTCGCCGTCCAGTTCGGTCCAGGCCATCGGTGCGGGGTTGTAGGCCCGTACCGCGCGCGCCAGGATCTGCGCCGGCTGGGTCCAGTCGAGCCGGGCTTCCTCCTTGCTGAGCTTGCGGGCGTAGGTCGCGCCGCCCGCGGGCTGCGGTCGAGGATGCAAGCTGGCCTCGGCGCACTGCTGCACGGCTTCGACGATCAGCCGCGCGCCGAGCACGGCGAGCCTGTCATGGAGTTCGCCGCTGTTCATGGCCTCGTCGATCGGCAGCGCTTCGCGCAGCAGCATCGGGCCGGTATCGAGCCCCGCGTCCATCTGCATGATGGTGACGCCGGATTCGCGGTCACCGGCCAGGATCGCGCGCTGGATCGGCGCCGCGCCGCGCCAGCGCGGCAGCAACGAGGCATGAATGTTGAAGCAGCCGTGCACCGGAACATCGAGCACCGCCTGCGGCAGGATCAGGCCGTAGGCCACCACCACCATCAGTTCGGGCGCGAGCGCGGCCAGTTCGTCGACCGCCTCGGGCGTGAAGCGTGGCGGCTTGCGCACCTCAAGTCCCAGCGTCTCAGCGCGCTGCCCCACCGCCGAAGCGCTGAGCTTGCGGCCGCGTCCGGAGGGCCGGTCGGGCTGGGTGTAGACCGCCAGGATGTCATGCCCCGCCGCGTGCAGCGCATCGAGTGCAATCACCGAGAATTCAGGGGTACCGGCGAAGACGAGTCTCATCGATGTGTGGACGACAACGGCGAGTTCCGCGCAAAGACGCAAAGGCGCAAAGAAATAAGACGCTGTTCTTCGTGTTGTGCCGTTCTTCGCACCTTCGCGTCTTTGCGCGAGATCAATAGTCCTAGCCGTTGAATGACCCGGCTCACACCCGCGCCGCCGCCTTTTCGAGCTTCTTCTTGATGCGCTCGCGCTTGAGCGCCGAGAGATAGTCGATATAGAGCTTGCCGTCGAGATGGTCGATCTCGTGCTGCACGCACTGGGCGAGCAGGCCTTCGGCTTCGATCTCGTAGGGATTGCCCTCGCGGTCCAGCGCCTTGAGACGCAGTCGGTTGTAGCGCTGCACCTTGTCACTGAAACCAGGCACCGACAGACAGCCTTCGTCCATGGTTTCCAGGTCCAGCGGTTCCAGAATTTCCGGATTGATCATCACCATCGGTTCGCTCTGACCGTCTTCGCGCGCGCAATCCATCACCGCGAGCCGCAAGGCGATGCCGACCTGGGTGGCGGCGAGGCCCACGCCGGGCGCGTCGTACATGGTTTCGAACATGTCGTCGATCAGGCGCTGCAGCTTGCCGTCGAACTGTTCGACGGGCCGCGCCTTTTCGCGCAGGCGTGCGTCCGGGTGGTGGAGGATCGTCATCAAGGCCATGTCAGCAAGCTCTTCGGCTTATTCCCGAGTCGACGTCGACGGCTAGAGTCGACAGCAACTGCCACCGCCAAGCATGTGCCGCCGCAGGGATTTATGACAGAATCCAGGGCGAAAGCCTGAGGGGGTGGCATCAATGCGCAAGTATAGCGGGTTCGCCGGTGACGGGCCGTTGTGGCTAAGTCGGTTGACGGCGGGCATCCTGCTGGGCGCGGCGCTCGGCGGCTGCGCGACGCAGCCGGTGGCGCCGCCAGCGCCGTTGCCGATGGCTCCTCCGGCGAGCGATCCGGCGCCGATGACAGCGACTCCAGCGGCTGCGCCAATGCGCGAAACGGTCCGCCTGCGCGAAAGCGGAGCGGGCCGCTACGTGGTCAAGAAGGGCGACACGCTCTGGGATATCTCCCGATATTTCCTGCAGGACGCCTGGCAATGGCCGGAACTGTGGTACGTCAATGGCCAGGTCAGCAACCCGCATCTGATCTATCCCGGTGATGTGCTGACGATCGCCTGGGTCGACGGACATCCGCAGCTGATGCGTGAATCCGGCGTTGCGATCGAACGTCTGTCCCCGCAGATTCGCGAAAGCGGGCTCGGCGATGCGATACCGGCGATTCCCTTGGAGGCGATTCGTGACTTCCTGCGTGGCCCGCGCATCGTTTCGCTGGAGGAACTCAACGCCGCACCGTATGTGCTGGCGTTTCTGGATTCGCGCCTGATCGCAGGTGCCGGCGACGGCTTCTACGTCAAGAACCTGCCACGCGACGAGGCCTACAGCTATTCGGTGGTCAACGTGGGCGATGCCTATCGCGACCCGGAAACCGGCGACATCCTGGGCTACGAAGCCATACCCACGGCCGAGGCCGAGGTCCGTGACTACGGTTCACCGAGCACTGCCGAGCTGGTCAGCAGCTATCGCGAGACGCGCATCGGCAATCGCCTGCTGCCGCGCGAGCTGGAACTGTTCGCCTCGAATTTCTATCCGCATTCTCCGGATGCCGAGCTCGGCGGCACCATCATTTCGGTGTTCGACGGCGTCTCGCAGATCGGCCAGTACCAGATCGTGGCGATCAATCGCGGCACCGACCAAGGCCTGGAGCCCGGCCATGTGCTGTCGATCTTCCAGCGCGGGCGCAACGTCAAGGACCCCTACGACCCGGCCTCGCGCGTGCAACTGCCGGACCTCTACGCCGGCAACCTGATGATTTTCAAGGCTGATGCCCGTCTGTCCTACGGACTGGTCATGACCGCTGAGCGGCCGCTGCACGTGCTCGACAAGGTCGACAAGCCGCACGGCGCCGCGCGCTGAGTCGCTCGTGACACCGGACCAGCAACGCGCCTGGCTGACGCTGCTGCAGGCGCCCGGTGTCGGTCCGGCCGCCGGCCTGAGATTGCTGCACGCGCACGATTCCGCCGAGGCCGCCCTGGCGGCCGGTCCGCGCGCCTGGCGCGCCGCCGGCATTGCCGAAGCCCAGCACGCACCGCTGAAACAGCCGGACCCGGCGCAGATCGAGGCCAGCCTGGAATGGCTGCATGGCGCCAGCAATCGCCGACTGCTGACGATCGATGATCCGGACTATCCGGCGCGCCTGGTCGAAATCGCGCGCGCGCCGCTGGCGCTGTTCTGCCAGGGTGAGGCCAGTACCCTGTCACGCCCGCAGCTGGCCATCGTCGGCAGCCGTACCGCGACCGCGCAGGGCTTGGAGAATGCACGCGCCTTCGCGGCCGAACTCGTACGCCACGGCTTGGTCATTACCAGCGGCTTGGCTCTGGGTATCGATGGCGCGGCCCATCAGGGTGCGCTCGATGGTGGCGGCAGCACGATCGCGATCTGCGGCACCGGTCTGGATCGCGTCTATCCGGCGCGGCATCGCGGATTGGCGCATCGCATCGTCGAAGACGGATGCCTGGTGTCGGAATTCGCACCCGGCACACCCGCGTTACCGGAGCATTTCCCGCGACGCAACCGCATTCTGTCGGGTTTGTCGCTCGGTGTGTTGGTGGTCGAAGCGGCGACGCGCAGCGGCTCGCTGATCACGGCGCGGCTGGCGGCCGAGCAGGGGCGCGAGGTGTTCGCAATTCCCGGTTCGATCCACAACCCGATGGCGCGCGGTTGCCACTCATTGATCCGGCAGGGCGCCAAACTGGTGGAAACGGCGCAGGATTTGCTTGATGAACTGGCATCGCAGCTCGGCGAACGGCGAGTCGTCAGGAACACCGCCCCATCGTCCGCAGCAGCGCTGACTGCAGCACAGCGTCGTGTTCTCAAGGTGATCGACGACGCACCGACAGCGTTCGATACGCTGGTCGACCGATCGGGCCTTGACGTGGCGTCCTTGTCGGCGGTGTTGCTGGACCTGGAACTCGCGGGATTCGTGGCCAGCCAACCGGGCGGCGCGTTCATTCGGCTGAAATCGGGCTAAAGTTTCAATCGCCTCGTGGCGAGCGGGACCCATGCACTCTTCCAGGTTGTACCGGCCGAACCTCGATGCACTGACGTCGGCGGGTTTTCACTGCACAATACGCCCATGAAAGAAAGCGTCCTCGATGTGCTGATGTATCTGTTCGAGAACTATATGGACGGTGAGTTCTCCGACGAAACCAATCACGAGACATTGCGCGTCGAGCTGGTCGGCGCCGGGTTTCCCGAAGACGAAGTCGACCACGCGTTCCGCTGGCTCGACGGACTCGCCGAGCAGCGTCGCAACCTCTCGATCACCGGCGCACCCGGCGCCATCCGCATCTATGCCCGCTCCGAGCAGGCCCGTCTGTCGCGCGAATGTCGCGGCTTCGTGCTGTATCTGGAGCAGCTCGGCATACTCACCGGGCTGACGCGCGAACTGGTCATCGACCGTCTGCTGCAGATCGAGGACGACATCGACCTGGAACGCGTCAAATGGGTGGTGCTGCTGGTGCTCATCAACGAGCCCGGCGCCGAGGACGCGGCCGCCCAGGTCGAGGAAATGGTCTACTACGACGGCGATTTCCTGCACTGACTCCGGCGGCTGCCCGGCAACTGTCTGGGGCCGCCGGTACCGGTCATGCGAAGGTCCGCGCCGGGTGGCGCACTGGACAAACCCTGACCGCGGCCCGTATAAGCTCGCGCCCTAGACATTTTTTTCTACGCACCCCGCGGGCGAATGAGCAAGAACCTGGTCATCGTCGAATCGCCAGCCAAGGCGAAGACGATCAAGAAATATCTCGGCAGCGACTACGAAGTCCTGGCCTCCTACGGCCATGTGCGCGATCTCGTGCCCAAGGACGGCGCCGTCGACACCGAGCACGGCTTCGCGATGAAGTACCAAGTCATTGATCGCAACGAGAAACATGTCCGCGCCATCAGTCAGGCGCTGAAGAGTGCCGACACCCTGATTCTCGCAACCGACCCTGATCGGGAAGGCGAGGCCATCGCCTGGCATCTGGTCGAGCTCTTGCATGAAAAGAAGCTGCTCAAGGACAAGCCGGTCAAACGCGTAGTGTTCTACGAGATCACCAAGCGCGAAGTGCAGAAGGCCATCGCCGAACCGCGCGAAATCGCGAGCCCCATGGTCAATGCGCAGCAGGCGCGGCGCGCACTCGACTATCTGGTGGGCTTCAATCTGTCGCCGCTGCTGTGGCGCAAGGTCTCGCCCGGCCTGTCGGCCGGCCGCGTGCAGAGCCCGGCGCTACGCCTGATCTGCGAACGCGAAGAAGAGATCAAGGCCTTCATTCCGCGCGAGTACTGGACCGTGGAGGCGCGCGTCGACAAGGGCGGCCAGAAGTTCTCGGCGCGTCTGGTCGAATATTCGACGCGCAAGGTCGAGCAGTTCACGATCACCTCGGTGGTCGGCGCGATGGGCGCCAAGAGTGCACTGCTCAAGGCGGCCGACGGCAAGCTGCTGGTCGCCAAGGTCGACAAGAAGCAGCGGCGCCGCAATCCCTCGCCGCCGTTCACGACCTCGACCCTGCAGCAGGAGGCCAACCGCAAGCTCGGCTTCACCGCGCAGCGCACCATGCGCGCCGCGCAGCAGCTCTACGAAGGTACCGAGATCGACGGCGAGACGGTCGGCCTGATTACCTATATGCGTACCGACTCGGTGAATCTGGCCCAGGACGCCCTGCAGGAGATACGCGAGACCATCGCCGGCAAATACGGGGCCGGCTCGGTTCCGCCCGAGCCACGTCATTTCAAGGCGAAGTCCAAGAACGCGCAGGAAGCGCATGAGGCGATCCGTCCCACGGCGGCCTCGCGTCTGCCGGAGCACATCGCGCGCGCGCTGCCGCCGGATCAGGCCCGTCTCTACGAACTGATCTGGAAGCGAGCCGTCGCCAGCCAGATGACGCAGGCGGTGTACGACACTGTCACCGCCGAGCTGCGCGCGGGGCCGGATCATGCCTTCCGCGCCAATGGTTCGGTGTTGGTGGAGCCCGGCTTTATCGCGGTCTATACCGACGGCAAGGATCAGCCGGACGACGAGGACGACGAGAAGCGCCTGCCGGTGCTGGTCCAGGGCGAGACCGTCGATTTGATCGACGTGATCCCCGACCAGCATTTCACCGAGCCGCCACCGCGCTTCACCGAAGCGAGTCTGGTCAAGACGCTCGAGGAGTACGACATCGGCCGGCCGTCGACCTACGCCACGATCATCTCCACGCTGCAGTCGCGCGACTACGTGCGGCTCGAAGGCAAGGCCTTCACGCCGACCGACGTCGGCATGATCGTCAACCGCTTTCTGACCGAGCATTTCACGCGCTACGTGGACTACGACTTCACCGCCAAGCTCGAGGACAATCTCGACGCGGTGTCGCGGGGCGAAAAGGAATGGGTGCCGCTGCTCGAGGAATTCTGGGGTGACTTCAAACCCACGGTCGACCTGAAGCAGGAACTCAAGCGCCAGGATGTGGCGGAAACGCGCGAGCTGGGCACCGACCCCGAATCTGGCAAGCCCGTCACGGCGCGCCTGGGCCGCTATGGGCCGTTCGTGCAGATCGGCACCAAGGACGACGAGGACAAGCCGCGCTTCGCCAGCCTGCGTGCCAACCAGCGCATCGACACGATCACGCTGGATTCCGCGCTGGCCCTGTTCGAACTGCCGCGCACGCTCGGCGAGACCGCCGACGGCACCGAGGTCCAGGCCAACATCGGCCGCTTCGGCCCCTACGTGCGCATCGGCAAGACCTTCGTCTCGATGAAGAAGGACGACGATCCCTACACGATCGAACTGCCGCGCGCGCTGGAACTCTACGAAGCCAAGCTCGCCGCGCTGGAAGCGGCCACGATCAAGACCTTCGCCGCCAGCGAAGTGCGGATCATCAAGGGCCGTTTCGGACCCTACATCACCGACGGTTCGCGTCGCGGCAAGATTCCGCGTGGCGAAGAACCCGAATCGCTGAGCCTGGCGCGCTGCGAGGAGCTGCTCGCCGAGCAGGCGCCGGCCAAGAAGGGCGCGAAGAAAAGCGCCAAAAAGACCGCAGCGAAGAAAGTCGCCAAGAAGGCGGCTGCGAAAAAGGCACCGGCCAAGAAGCGCGCAGCCAAGAAAGCAGCTGTCAAAAAGGCGGCTGGCTGATCCGGCGCGGTTGCGGCCGCGCCGCGGCGGTGGGCTGGCGGACCGAAGCGCGGTTACACTGCCTGCCGATACCCAAACCGTGTAAGGCCACCGGCTCTTGAGCGAATTCTCCGAATCCAGTGCTTCGCTCGCGGCGCGTCACTACACGCGCCAGTCGCCGCGGCTGTCGCCGCAGCGCGCCGCGCGGGTACTGCGGCGCGGCGGCGTCATCGCCTATCCCACCGAAGGCGTCTGGGGTCTGGGTTGCGACCCTGACAATGCGCTCGCATGCGAGCGCATCCTGATGATCAAGAACCGGCCCTGGGAAAAGGGCCTGATCCTGGTCGCGAACGACTTCGACCAGTTGATGCCCTGGATCACGCTGCCGTCGAATTCCGCGATCCGGCGCGCCGCGACCACCTGGCCGGGTCCGGTGACCTGGCTGTTTCCCTGCGCCGACGACTGCCCGCTGTGGCTCAGCGGCGACCACGACACCATTGCCGTACGCATCAGCGACCACCCGGTAGTGCGCGCGCTGTGCCACTACTTCGGCGGCGCCATCGTATCGACCAGCGCCAATCGTGCCGGCCGCGATCCGGCCCTGAGCGCGACGCGGGTGCGCCTGCAGCTACGCTCCGAAATCGATGGCCTGGTACCCGGCCCGCTGGGAGGTCTTGAGGGCCCCACGCCGATCCGCGACGTGCGCAGCGGATTCATGCTGCGGCGGTAAAGCCGGAGATCCACGACCGTATGAGCGATGTGACCGACGCCCGCGCCGTCGAATCCTATCTGCGCGGACTGCAGGACCGGATCTGCCACGAACTGGAGCGACTGGACGGCGAGGCGCGCTTCGTGGCGGACCCCTGGCAACGCGACGAAGGCGGCGGCGGCGTAAGCCGCATCCTCTCGGACGGCGCCGTGTTCGAGCGCGCCGGTGTCGGCTTTTCGGATGTATATGGCTCGCACCTGCCGCCATCGGCCAGTGCGGCGCGCCCCGAGCTGGCCGGTCGCGGATTTCGTGCGATGGGCGTTTCGCTGGTGATCCACCCGCGCAACCCCTATGTGCCCACAGCCCATGCCAATGTGCGTTTCTTCATTGCCGAAAAGCCGGGCGAGGACCCGGTGTGGTGGTTCGGCGGCGGCTTCGATCTGACGCCGTACTACGGATTCGAGGACGACGTACGTCACTGGCACCGGCAGGCACAGGCCGCCTGCGCGCCGTTTGGCGAACATGTGCATCCACGGCTCAAGTCCTGGTGTGACGACTACTTCCACCTCAAGCACCGGAACGAGCCGCGCGGTGTCGGCGGCCTGTTCTTCGACGACTGGCAGGAGGGCGGATTCGATCAGGCCTTCGGCCTGATGCGCAGCGTCGGCGATCATTTCCTGCCGGCCTATGTTCCGATCGTCGAGCGCCGCGCCGCCCTGCCGTACGGCGAGCGTGAACGCGAGTGGCAGGCCTTGCGACGCGGCCGCTACGTGGAATTCAATCTGGTCTGGGACCGCGGCACCCTGTTCGGCCTGCAAAGTGGCGGTCGCACCGAATCGATACTGATGTCGATGCCGCCGCAAGTCGCCTGGCGCTACCGCCACGAACCGGCCCCGGCTTCGCCCGAAGCCGAACTGCTGGAGAGGTTCCTCAAGGTTCGCGACTGGGTCTGAAGCATATTCATCCGGCCGACAGTCGGCGTTCGATAAGGTAGAACTATCTATAAGGGCTGTTTGTATAGTTCTGATACATTGAACACATGACATTGACTGAACTTCGCTATCTGGTGAATCTCGACAAGGAACGGCACTTCGGCCGTGCCGCCGAGCGTTCATTCGTTTCGCAGCCAACCCTGTCGGTGGCCCTCAAGAAACTCGAGGACGAACTTGGCGTGATGCTGTTCGAGCGCAATCGCGGCGAGGCGCGGCCGACCCCGGTCGGCGTGCGCATCATCGGGCAGGCCAAGCGGGTGCTGGCCGAGGCCGCGCTGGTCGGAGACCTCGCCAAGGAAGGGCGTGACGAACTGGTCGGGCCGCTGCGGTTCGGCGCGATCTACACCGTAGGTCCCTATCTGCTGCCGTATCTGATCCCGATCCTGCGCCGAAATGCGCCGATGATGCCCTTGGTCATCGAGGAAAACTTCACCTCGGTGCTACTGGAACAACTGCGCAACAACGAGCTCGACGTGGCCATTCTGGCGCTGCCGATCGACATGAACGGCCTGCAATCCTGGCCGCTGTATGACGAGGATTTCGTGGTCTTGCTGCCACCGGACCATCACTGGACCGAGGAGCAATCGATCACCGCGCGACGCATGAGCGAGGAGCCTCTGCTCCTGCTCGGGCCCGGTCACTGCTTTCGCGATCAGGTGCTCGAAGCCTGCCCCAAGTGTGTCGATGCCGATGGCGACGGCCCCAAGCCGCAGACCGGGTCGAGCCTGGAGACGATCCGACACATGGTGGCCAGCGGCCTGGGCATCACCGTGCTGCCGCAGTCATCGATCGAAAACCGACCGCAGGAGCCGAGCCTGCTGGTCGCCAAGCCGTTCGCGCCGCCGGCACCATCACGCCGCATCGCCTTGATCTGGCGCAAGACGTTTCCGAGGACCAAGGCGATCGAGGTGCTGCGTGCGGCGATACTCGAATCCCAGATGAAGGGAGTGCGGTTTGTGGAAGAACAAGGACAGGCCGCCTGATCGTCGATCAGCGGCGAATCGTCCGCCGGAAGGGGGTAGACACCATGAAACTATCAGGAAAACGTCCCAAGAATCTCGGCGTGCGTGAGGGTCGCCTCGCGCCATGCCCCAACAAGCCGAATTGTGTCAGCAGCCTCTCGGGTGCCGGAGAAGGCAGTTCGATCGAAGACAATCCGCAGCACGTCCATCCGTTCCGGTTCGTCGGCGATCCGCTGGCGGTGATTCCGCGCTTGCGGCAGATCGTCGAGAGCTGGCCGCGCGCCACGGTGGTCACGGCGGACGAGCGGTATCTGCACGCCGAGTTCGAATCAAGGCTGCTCGGCTTCGTCGATGACGTGGAGTTCTATGTCATGCCCGACGAAGGCACCGTCCAATTGCGTTCGGCCGCGCGTCTGGGCTATTCGGATTTTGGGGTCAATCGGGCCCGCATCGAAGAGCTGCGCGAGCGCTTCGAAAGCTGACCGGTGGCGAGCGGTGCCGCTCAATTGGCGACGCCGAGCGCGCGCAGGGTATCGAGGTTCAGGTAGGCATCGACCGGCAGCTTGTGGCTACGCTGATAGGCGTTCACCGCCGTCATCGTGCGTGGACCCACCTTGCCGTCAATCGGACCCGGATCGTGCCCGGCACTCTTGAGCGCACGCTGCAGGCGCTGGATCGTGCCCGGGCTCATGTTGGTCTCGCACAATACCGGCCGCCATTCGAGCTGCGAAGCCGACACCAGTTGCTTGACCGGCATGCTCGATGTCTGCTGCGGCACTTGCACGCGCCGCACCTGACCGGGTGAGCTGAGCTCCTGCACGGTCATCTGCGAGGTCTGCGGTGCGACGGCGACCCGCCGGACCTGTGCCGGCCGATCGATCACGCGCCGAGTCACCGTGCGGTACTCCGCGGGAATCTCGACCTGGCGGACCTCCGGCGTGCGCCGCATCACGCGCCGCGTCACCGTGCTGTACTGGGCCGGTTCCTCGACCAGGCAGTAAATCTGCCCGGTGCCGTAATCCTGCCGCTCGATCGGCCCACGCCCCGGCTTCCATACCTGCCGCGCCGGCGCGATCATGATGCGTTCGTTCTGGGTTTCGTAGACCGGCTCGGTGGTCACATAGCGCGTCGAGGCCGGACGCACCAGGACCTGCTCGGTCACGGTCTTGAACGTGGCCGGGATCACTTCCAGCCGTTCGTAGGCTTCCTGGGTGGTGAAGCTGCGTGTTCCGCTGGTGTACTGCGGCGGAACCACTTCATAGCGTTCGTACGCGGGCTGTGACACGTAGTCGCGCCTCACGGTCTGGTAGCGCTCGGGTGTGCGCACCAGCGCATAGCACTCACCGGCGCGCGCCGCCGGCATCGGCGGAATCGACGGACTGGTGGCAACCATGCTGGCATCGGTATACGGCGTCACCGAGGTCTCGACGTAGCGCGTCGGTTCCACCGAAGCATCCGAATACAGCACTCCGGAATCGACTGTCTGCCAGCTCGAATAGTTGCTTGAGTTGGTGGTGGTGGCCACCGTGTTCCAGCTCGAATAGCCACCGGTCGAATCAGCCGTGCTGGCGTAGCCGGTGTCGCTGCTCGCGTAACGGGCATTGCCGCTGTCGAGCGTGGCGCTGCGCTGGTACATCGCCAGGCGCTCGGCGGTGCGCTGTTGTTCGATCTCCGCATTGGTCTGCTTGCGGAAGGTCGGCGTATCCAGAATCGCAGCCCGCCGATTCTCGAATTCGAAAGCTGGGCTGGGCGGCGGCTGCGCGGTACGGGCCGTCGTCACATACGGTGCCGGAATCGTGGCTTCGCGCAGATAGGCGTCGTCCTCGCTGATGTAACGGTCGCTCGCACAGGCGCCCAGTGCAAGTGTCGCCAGCAAGGCGCCGCTAAGCCTTCGATCATGCAACGACATACATCTCCCTTGATCCCCATCGCGCCGGCCGGTCAACGCCGCCGCATGGTAGCGATGCCGCCCGAGTTTCGTCTAACCGTCAAGATGCATCATGCCACGCCGCCGCTCGGCTCAGGGCACCGTGGCGGTACGCCGTCAAAGTCCCGTGTAATGCCACAGGAAGGCATAGATGTCGGCGGACTCCTCGATCTTCTTGGCCACCGGTTTGCCGCCGCCGTGACCGGCCTTGGTATCGATGCGGATGATCACGGGTCGCGCATCGCCCTGCACCGCGGCCTGCATGGCGGCCGTGTACTTGAACGAATGTCCTGGCACCACGCGATCGTCGTGATCACCGGTGGTGACGAGCACGGCCGGGTAGTCCGCGTCAGGGTTCACGTTGTGCACCGGTGAGATGGCACGCAAGGATGGGAACATCTCGGCATCGTCGCTGGAGCCGTAGTCGCTGACCCAGGCCCAGCCGATCGTGAATTTCTGGAAGCGCAGCATGTCCATCACGCCGACGGTCGGGACCGCTGCCGCGAACAGGCCGGGTGCCTGATTGACGCAGGCGCCGATCAGCAGGCCGCCATTGGAACGGCCGTTGATGCCGAGCTGGCGCGGTGTGGTCCAGCGCTGCGCCACCAGATAGCGCCCCGCCGCGATGAAGTCATCGAACACGTTCTGCTTGTTCTGCAGCGTGCCGGCGCGGTGCCAGGCTTCACCGTACTCGCCGCCACCGCGCAGGTTCGCCAGCGCGAAGATGCCGCCGCGTTCCATCCAGACCAGGCGTTCAACCTGGAACGACGGTGTCTGCGCGAGATCGAATCCACCGTAAGCATAAAGATAGGTTCTGTGCGTCTGCTCGCGTGACAGCCCTTTGCGGTGGCTGATGAACATCGGCACACGGGTACCGTCGGCGGAGCGGTAGAACACCTGCTCGGTTACGTAGTCGTCGGGGTCATAGGCAAGCTGCGGTGCGAAAAACACCGAGCCTTCCCCGCGATCAAGGTCGTAGACGTACTGGGTGGTCGGTTGCAGGAACGACTCGAAGCCGTAGTACAGCGTGGATTGACCGGCTTCGCCCTCGACTTCGGTGACCGACCCCAGGCCCGGCAGTCCGATCTCACCGAGCGCCTCGCCATCGAGCCCATAGCGGCGCAGCCGGTGCGTTGCGTCGTGCATCGCCAGCACGATCAGTTCGTCACCGGCCCGCGTCACGGTGTCGATGGTGTCCGGGCCTTCGGGGATGACGACCTCGGCGGTGGCGTTCTTCAGAGGCTCGAAGGCGATCACGCGCTTGCGCTCGGCGCCGTCATTGCTCAGCACGAACAGCCTCGAATCCTGACTTCCGATCAGCAGGAAATCGGCGCGGAACTCGTCGACCAGCCTGATCAAGGGTCCGTCGAACACCGGCGCATCCGGCGTCTTCAGGTCCTTGGCATACAGCAGGTTCTGGCTGGTGCCCTCCCAGACCGAAACCACCAGCCAGCGACCATCGGCGGTAACCTCGCCGGCAAAGCCGAGCCTCGGCTGCTCGGGGCGTTCATAGATCAAGCGATCCTTGGCCTGGTCCTCACCGAGCCTGTGGTAGTAGAGCTTCTGGTTGGCAAGGTCGTCGAAGGTGCCGGGATCGGCGCCGGCCGGTGGTGCCGGATAGCGCGAATAGAACACGCCGGCACTGTCATGCGTCCACGACACCTCGGAGAACTTCATGCGCTTGAGCGTGTCCGCGCGGTCCTCACCGCTGGCGATGTCGCGGAAGCGGAACTCCACCCAGTCGGAACCGGAGCGTTGCAGACCATAGGCCAGCCAGCGTCCATCCGGTGACACCACGGTTCCGGCCAACGCGACCGTGCCGTCGGTCGACAGCGTGTTCGGATCGAGCAGCACGCGCGGCGTGGCGCCGATCGGACTCTCGACGTAGAGCACGGACTGGTTCTGCAGGCCGTCATTCCTGAGATAGAAACGCTTGCCCGCGCGCGTGAACGGCGTACCGCTGCGTTCGTAGTTCCACAATTCGGTCATGCGCCTTTCGAACGCGGGCCGCGCCGGAAGCTTCGCCAGCAAGGGTTTTGAAATGGCGTTCTCGGCCTCGATCCAGGCGCGCGTCTGCGGCGAGTCGACGTCTTCGAGCCAGCGATAGGGATCGGCGACGCGGGTACCGAAATAATCGTCGACGACCGTGCCCTGCCGTGCGTTCGGGTAGTCGAAGCTCTGGGCCGTGCTCACAGCAGGTGCGGCCAGCATGAGGCCGGCAAACAGGCAGGCGATTCTGAACATGGGGTTCCCGGAATTGTGGCTTTGGCGCGATGGCCATGAATCCGGGAAGTGTCGCTCTGGAAGCGACGCGCGCGCAATGCAAAGCGGGACGGAGTCAGCCCCCGTCCCGCTTCGATACCGCTGTTTGCTGCTGGCCCCGGATCAGAGGCTGGGCGGCAGATAGATCAACAAGTTCGGCGAACTCGCCGGGTCCGCGACCAGACCGGCACTGGCGCTGCCTTCGAGGAAGCTCTCGACTTGGGCCGGGCTCGCGCCGGGCGCGGTCGACAGATAGCGCGCCGCCGCACCGGCGACCAGCGGACTCGCCATGGAGGTTCCGCTGTAGGTGTTGGTGCCGGTGTCGTCGGTGTTGCTCGCCGACACCACGTTGGAACCCGGCGCGAACAGATCCACGCAGCTGCCGAAGTTGGAGTAGCTGGCGCGAGTATCGCTGGCGTCGGTCGCAGCGACGGTGATGCCGGCGGTGACACGGCCCGGCGAGCTGCCGCAGGCATCGGCGTCCTCGTTGCCGGCCGCCATCACCACGGTCACGCCCTGGGCGATCAGGTTGCTGACGGCATCGTCGAGCGTACCCGAGACACCGCCGCCGAGCGACATATTGGCCACGGCCGGCAGGCTCGCGTTGCCCGCCACCCAGTCGACACCGGCGATGATCGTGGAGGTGGAGCTTGAGTTGCCGCAACCGAACACGCGCACCGGTACCACGGTGGCGCCCTTGGCCACGCCGTAGGTAGTGCCCATGGCCGTGCCGGAAACATGTGTGCCGTGACCGTTGCAGTCATCGGTGTTGACCGGGTCCGGCGTCGGGCAATTACGGCCCAGCAACAGACACAGCAGCCCGCCGGTGCTGTTGGCCGCGAAGTTGCGACCACTGGCGACGCGGCCGGCGAAATCGACGTGGGATGCGTTGAGACCGGTGTCGATCACATAGACGTTCACCCCTAAACCCGCACTGGCATAGCTGTAGGTGTCGTCCAGCGGTAGCGTGGGCTGATCGAGCCGGTCGATGTTGTAGCCGGCGTCGAACTGCGTGGCGGACAGCTCCATGCGACGGTCCTGCTCTATACGCGCGACCAGCGGGCTGTTGCCCAGCGCGCGTGCGGCCACTGCCGGCAGACGCACCGCGAAGCCGTCGATGCTGTGCTGATAGACCTGCAGCAGCTGGCCGCCGCCGACGCGGCCCAACAGTGCCTGAGCCGTCTGCCGCACCGGCCCGGTGGCATTGCTGCCCGGCTTGAGCGTGACGATGTACTGCTCCGGAATCAGCGTATTGGTCGATGCCGCCGTGCGATCCTCCGCACTGGCAGTGCTCATCGTGGATAGTCCAAGCGCGGCCATCAGACTGGCGGCCGCGAGTGCCCTCACTCCCTTGATCATGCGGTTCTCTCCTTGAAATTATTGCTGTCGCCGCACCCACAGCCTCGCGGCAATGCCCGTGCTTGTAACAGATTGTTGCCGCTACCGACCAGCATTCGGGCCATAACCTGGGGTTTACCCGGGACTCGGGAATCACATGCGACTATCACCACATGTTCCGGATTTACGCACTGCTGCTGAGTCTCACGGCCTTCGCCGCACCGGCACACGCGCTGCCGCGTATCGATCTGGGCATACGTAGCATCGAACATCCGATGTTTCAGGTATCGGAACTCGCCATGAGTCTGGACGGCGAGGACCTGGTGCTGGAGGCAAGTCAGGCCGAGGTGGCGGGGCAACAGGTGAAAGACCTGAGAATCCGTTGCCGGCAATGGCGAATGGGTTCGGGCGTGAGTTGCCAGCGTGGCGAATTCAGGCTGCACCTGCATGATTTCGGTGAGGTATCGGGACAGCTGAGTGTCGAGTTCCACTCCGCCGAGTACGCCTGGCTGCATGTCTCAGGAGCGAACCTTGGCGGCTTCAGGCTGCGCTTGGCGCGGAAGGGGCAGCACACCGAAGCGCAATTGCAACTGCCGGCCATGCCCGCGCCGGAGCTGCTGCGTATCGCCACGCTGCTGGATCTGGATCTGCCGTTTCAGGTCGACGGACAGCTGCGCCTGAACCTCGACGCCGAATCCCGAGGGTCCGAATGGACGGCCGATTTCGATGGCGCGGTAGAGACCCTGAGTTTCAGCGAAGCCAGCGGTCGCTTCGCCAGCGACAGCCTGGGGCTGCGTTTCGACGGCGAGGCGACCTACGGTGCTGAGCGGCGCGTGAAACTGAACCTGGAAACGACGACTGGGCAGGTCTACGTCGAGCCGGTGTTTCTGGACCTGGCCGCGTCCCCCTTGGCGCTGGAACTCGAAGCGACCCAGACCGGGAACGGCTGGCAACTGGGTGCCGATCTGCGGCAGGAACAGACCCTGCATGCCCGCTTCGACGGCGTCCTCGACCGCTCAGGGCGACCGCGGAATGGTGTACTGAGCGCCCAAGCGCAGACCCTGGAACCGGTCTTTGCGCAATTCGTGCAGCCCTTTCTGATCGGCACGCCGCTGCAGCAGCTGCAGCTGACGGGCCGCGCCGAAGCCCGCCTGAACCTGAGTTTGGGCGCCCTCGCATCACTGAGCGCCAGGCTGCATGCCCTGAGCCTGGCGGACCCGGGCCTGAGCATCGAACTCAGGGATCTCGATGGCGAGGTTCACTGGTACGCCGACGGCGAGGCACCGCCGTCGGTGCTGAGCTGGTCGGGCGGCCGCGTGCAAGAGATTCCGTTCGAGCGCTCGCACCTGAGCTTCGCCGCCACACCGCGCGGCCTTCGCCTGCTCGAACCCTGGCGCCAGCCCTTGCTGGACGGCGCACTGCTGGTGCGGCGGTTCACCTTGCGCCATGCCGATACAACGACGCCGACCGCGGAACTGGACGCCGAGCTGGAACCGATCGACCTGCAGCAGCTGTGTCGCGCGCTGGGCTGGCCCGAATTCCGGGGGCGCCTCGGTGGCCGCCTGCCCGGCCTCAACGTGGACAACAACATCTGGACCCTGGACGGACAATTGCAGGCGCAGGCCTTTGACGGCAGCCTGACCCTGTCCGGCTTGCGTGTGGTCGATCCCTTCGGCGTCGTACCCAGCGTGGATGCCGGCATCAGCCTGCGACAGATCGACCTTGCCTTGCTGACCCAGGCGTTTTCGTTCGGTCGGATCGAAGGCCGCATCGATGGCGATGTCGACGGGTTGCGCCTGCTCAACTGGCGACCGGTGGCGATGGACGCGCATCTGTATTCGAGCCCTGGCGGCGGCTACACACGGCGCATCTCGCAGCGCGCGATCGACCATATCTCCGCGATCGGTGGCGGCCCGACCGGCCTGTTGTCGCGCGGCGTATTGGGCTTCTTCAATGACTTCGCCTACGCCGAGATCGGTTGGCGCTGCTCGCTGGACAACGGCATCTGCCGTATGGGCGGCGTTAGACCCGCCGAAGACGATGGTTTCTACATCGTGCGCGGACGCCTGCTGCCGCGCATCGACGTGATCGGCCACAACCGGCGCGTCGCCTGGGACCGCCTGCTGCATCAGATCGAAGCGGCACTGGCCGCCGACGCCCCGGACATCGAGTAGGCGGAGTTCAAGTCGCATTCATCGCCGCGCCGCCTATACTCGGCGGGCGGCGTACGCCTTCGGAGACGCCCGGGAGGACTCCACACATGAAACGCTGGCATTCCTTGTCGTTGCTGGGCGTACTGGTGCTCGCCGCCTGCGTCACCATCAACGTCTACTTCCCGGCCGCTGCCGCCGAAAAGGCTGCGGATCGCATCATTGGCGATGTGCTCGGCGCTGGCGCCAAGCCCGCCGCACCCGCCTCTTCGTCGGACGTCCCTCTGAGCTCGCCGCCGCAATCGGCCATCGAACTGCCCTACGGCTTGCTGGTGGCGGCCCTGAACTTCGTGGTGCCACCAGCCCAGGCACAGGCCGATCTCGACATTTCCTCGCCCGAAATCCAGAAGATCAAATCTTCGCTGGAGTCTCGGTCACCGAAGCTGCGGCCGCTCTACGAGCAGGGCGCGGTCGGCTTCTCCAACGACGGGCTGATCGCGCTGCGCGACCCGAACGCCGTGCCGCTGGCGCAGCGCAATGCGGTCAAGAGCCTGATCGCCGACGAGAACGCCGACCGTATCGCGCTCTACAGACAGATCGCGCAAGCCAACGGCCAGCCACAATGGGAGGCGCAGATTCGCCAGACCTTTGCCGAACGCTGGATCGCCAACGCACCTGACGGCTGGTGGCATCAGAACGACAGCGGCGCCTGGGTTCAGAAGTAGACAGCCGCGCGCGGCAGCGTCCCGTACACTGCCGATTCGTTCAATCAGCCTGAGGCTACGGCATGTCCGACAGCGTCCTGCGCAGCCACGTTGTTCAGATCAACGGACTCGATACTCCGCTGCTGGAAGCCGGCCCGCCGCAGGCCGAGGAAGCCGTGGTATTCGTGCACGGCAACCCCGGCTCGGGCCGTGACTGGGAACGGCTGGCGGCCGACGTGGCGACAGGCCTGCCCGGTGTCGCACGCATGCTCGCACCCGACATGCCGGGCTTTGGCCAAGCCGCCAAACCGGCGGACTTCGACTACACCGTTCCGGGTTACGCCGCTCATCTCAAAGCCTTGCTGGAAACGCTCGGAATCCGCCGCGTGCATCTGGTACTGCACGATTTCGGCGGCCCTTGGGGCTTGGCCTGGGCGGCCGCCCATCCGGAGGCGGTTGCCAGCTTCACGCTGATCAACACCGGCGTACTGCTCGACTATCACTGGCATTACCTGGCGCGCATCTGGCGCACACCGCTGCTCGGTGAACTGTTCCAGGCCACTGCCACGCGCGGCGCGTTCCATCGCCTGCTGCGTCACGGCAATCCGCGCGGACTGCCGCGCGCCTTCGTCGACCGGATGTACGACGATTTCGACAAGCGCACGCGACGCGCGGTGCTGCGCCTGTATCGCGCCACCGGCGACCCGGGGCGCCTGTCCCACGGCATCGCCGCGCAACTGGCACCGCTGAAGCGACCGGCGCTGGTGGTGTGGGGCGCCCGTGACCCCTACATCCCGTTGGCGCAGGCCGAACGTCAGCGCGAGGTCTTCGATGTCAGCGAGGTGGTGGTGCTCGACGACAGCGGCCATTGGCCCTTCGTCGATCACCCGCAGGCCGTCAGCGATGCGGTCGTGCCGTTTCTGCGGGCCCGGGTCGGCGCCTCGTAATGCCATCGGCTCGAATCTGGCGGCGGTAGCGAACGCTGGACCGTACTGGCCGCTACTCGGAGTAACTGGCTTTCCGGTCGAGCGCCGGCAAACTCCCCAGGTCCGGCGGCGGTGTCGTGACGATGTTTTCGTCGATGATGATCGACATTCGATCCTCGGCCACCAGCAGCGGACCCTTGTAGCCATGCGCGCGCGTCTGCGATTCCAGAAATGAGGCGCCCTGCGCTCCGGACATTTCCTTCAGGACGATGTGCGAGTAAACGGCGAACCGAGGCTGCGCCCGGCTGAAGATTCGGGCAGCTTGCTCGACCGTAGTCAACTTGGCGAGTACGCCCCGCATCTCGGGCTTGGCGGCGAGCGCAACCGGCAGCGCGATGACGTTCTGTATCAATAGGTCGGCATTCTTCGCGTACCTGACCAGGTTTTCGTGCGCTGTCGTATCGCCCGAGAGCACGACCTTCCGGGAACCGTATTCAAGGCAATAACCATAGGCCGGATTGCCGTCACCATGTTCGACCGGAAACGCAGTGATGCGGGTTCCGGCAGTTTCGAACACCACCGACTCGCCCTCGATTTCATGCACGCGATTGATCAGGACTCTGGCATCGTTAAAAGCATTGGCGCGGTGCCTTACGTCAAAGCCATACATCTTTCGCATCCCCTCCAGCATCCTCGCAGTGCCTTCCGGCCCCCAGATGTCATAGGGGCGGGTGCGGCCAAGCAGAAACCAGGAAGTCATCCACAGGTTCGGCAGTCCTTCGATGTGATCGTTGTGCAGATGCGTATAGAAGATGCGATCCGCTTGGGATTTACACCCGTCTCGTAGAGACGCTGCAACACACCGCGGCCCGTATCGAACAGGTAGGACTCGCCGCCGGCCTCGATCAGGGTCGCGATACCCTGCCGCTCCACAGTAATCTCCGGCCCCCCAGTGCCCAAGAATCTCACGGTCACCGTGTCATCGGGTGCTGCCATCGCAGCCCCGCTTATAAGACCGACGAGCATGGCGACCAGAGCCGGCGAGGACACAAGGCGGGGCAGATTCATCGTGCGATTCGAACGGGCATTCGCCCGGCCTCGCAAGATTCACGCGAGATTGCCGTCGTGTCTCCGCCAATCAGACTTCGCGCCGCACCTGCGCATGGCTGATCAGCGCGAAAATGAAGGCACCGCCGACGATGTTGCCGAGCAGGGTCGGCACACCGAATCGGAAAATGCCTTCGGCGGCCGAGATATTGCCGACGAACACCAGATAAGCGATCTCGGTGGCACCGGCGATGATGTGCGTGAAGTTGGCCACGCCGATCAGATAGGTCATCACCGTGATGATGACGATCTTGGATTCATGCACGGCGGGAATCAGCCATACCATCGTCGCGATCAACCAGCCGGCGACGATGCCCTTGGTGAACATCTGCGTGGCGGTGTTTTTCATGACTTCTTCACCCAGGCTGACGAAGGAGGCGCGCACCGGATCGCCAAACAGATCGCCGTAGGCCACGCCGGCGGCGAACAGCGTGACTCCGACCAGGTTTCCGACCAGCACCACGCCCCACAAGCGCAGCAGTTTGAGCAGCTTGGCCTGTGTGGGCTGCGTCATCAGCGGCAAGACCGCGGTCAGCGTGTTTTCGGTGAACAACTGCTGGCGCGCGATGATCACCACCAGAAAGCCGACGCTGTACCCCAAATTCGAGATCAGGTGGTTGATGCCACCCGGCGGAAGGTAGGCATGCAGCACGCCCTTGGCGACCATCGAAAAGCCCATGGACAGACCGGCTGCGAGTGCCGACCACCACAGCGCCGAAACCACCCGCTTTAACTCTTCCTCGCCCTGAGTGCGAATGGTTTCGTGCAACACCGCCGCCCGTGGCGGCAGGTTTGCGGTCACGTTGTCCTTTTCTTCTGCGGACAACTGTGATTCGGGGTCATCGAATCGGTGGGTTCCCGGCTTGTCGTCGCTCATGATCGGCAGGTGGCAAAACGCGTCTGACAGTGTCAGCGTGGCCATGAACCCGGCCTGAAATAGCGACGTCCTGCTGGATTCGTACTACGGCTGCCGGGACAATAGGCGGTTCTGCTCCGCTTCATATCCTTCGATGTCCTCGCTCCCTGAGCTTTCCGAACGCCTGCGCGCGCTCGCACCGCAACTGTTGGTGCGCGACGCCTCACGCTTCGCGCAGTTGTTGCAGCGTGCCGGACGCGGCCAGCGCATCAACGAGGCGCGGCTCGCGCGCGATCTCGAAGCCGCGCGCCTGCGTGCCGACAACCGCGGCCGTCTGCTGCCGCAACACATACATTATCCGGAGGCGCTGCCGGTCACGCGGGCGCGCGACGAACTGCTGAGTGCGATCCGCCAGCATTCCGTGCTGGTGGTCTGCGGCGAGACCGGTTCCGGCAAGTCCACACAGTTGCCCAAGCTGCTGCTCGAAGCCGGCTGCGGGCGGCGCGGGCTGATCGGCCATACCCAGCCGCGGCGGCTGGCGGCCCGCGCGCTGGCCGGGCGCATCGCCGAAGAACTGAAAGTGCCAGTCGGCGGACTCGTCGGTTTTGAAACCCGCTTCGACAAACGGGTGGGCGAGCAATCCCTGATCAAGCTGATGACCGACGGCATCCTGCTGGCGGAGCTGTCGCGCGACCGCTGGCTGGAAGCCTACGACGCGCTCATCATCGACGAGGCCCACGAACGCAGCCTCAACATCGACTTCCTGCTGGGCCGGCTGGCGCAGATCCGTCAGCGCCGTCCGGAACTGAAGATCCTCATCACCTCGGCCACATTGGATCCGGAACGGCTGTCCGCGCACTTCGGCGGCGCGCCGATCATCACCGTATCCGGCCGCAGCTTTCCGGTGGAGCTGCGCTATCGCGAAGCCGAGAAGGACGAGGATCTCGAAGACCAGGTCGCACGCGGCATCGAATCGCTGTGGCGACCGCGACCGGACGGGGACGTATTGGTGTTCCTGCCGGGCGAACGCGAAATCAACGACTGCGCGCGCCTGCTGCCGAAGCGCTTTCCGCACGCGCAGGTGCTGCCGCTGTACTCGCGCCTGCCGGCGGCGCAGCAGGACCGCGTGTTTTCCACCGGCGGGCCGCCGCGCATCGTGCTGGCCACCAACGTCGCCGAAACCTCGGTCACGGTGCCCGGTATTCGCTACGTGGTCGACACCGGCAGCGCGCGCATCAACCGCTATTCCACGCGGCTCGGCGTGCAGCAACTGCATGTCGAGCCGATCAGCCAGGCCGCGTCCAATCAGCGCGCCGGCCGCTGCGGCCGCGTCGGCCCCGGCATCTGTCTGCGGCTCTACGCCGAGGAAGACTTCGCCAAGCGCGAGCTGTTCACCGACCCGGAGATCCTGCGCTCCAATCTGGCCGGCGTGATCCTGCAGATGCAGGCGCTGCGGCTCGGCGCGGTCGAGGATTTCCCGTGGATCGATGCGCCGGCCTCCAGACACGTGACCGAAGGCTATCGCCTGCTGCAACTGCTCGGCGCGATGCAGGGCGAGGCCGGCGAGCGCCGCATCACCCGGCAGGGCCAGGAATTGGCGCGGCTGCCGCTGGACCCGCGGATTGCGCGCATCGCCGTCGCCGGCCGCGACACACCGTGTCCACGCGAAGTCGCGGTGCTGGCCGCGGCACTGTCGGTGCAGGACCCCCACGAAGTGCCGCCGGACAAGCGCGAGACCGCGCGCCAGAAGCATGCGGAATGGCGGCACCTGCGCTCGGACTTTCTGACGCTGCTGCAACTGTGGCAACGCTGGCGGCAATGGCGCGAGGAACTGTCGAATCGCGATCTGCGGCGCGCCTGCAGCACGCACTTCCTGTCGTTCACACGCATGCTCGAATGGGACCAGGTGTTCCGCCAGGTGGCGGACGCGCTCGACGGCGAGCTGCGCGAAACGAAGCTGACACCGGATGAGCTGTACGCGCCGCTGCATCAGGCCCTGCTGACCGGACTGATCGACCACATCGGCTACAAGCAGCCGGCACAGCGCCTGCGCAGCGGCAAGCTCGAGGCCGGCGAATATCTGGGTCCGCGCGGCCGCAAGTTCCGGATCTTTCCGGGCTCCGGCATCGCCAAGAAGGCGCCGGCCTGGGTCATGAGCGCGCAACTGGTGCAGACCTCGCAGCTGTTCGCGCGCATCAATGCCGCGATCGAGATCGAGTGGCTGGAAACCGTCGGCGCGCACCTGCTCAAGCGCAGCTACCAACACCCGGAATGGAACGCGCAGCGCGGCGAGGTCACGGCCACCGAATACGGCAGCCTGCTCGGGCTGCCGCTGTACAAGCGCGTGCGCCACTACGGTTCGATCGAGCCGGCCGAAGCGCGTGGCATCTTCATACTCGAAGCCCTGGTGCGCGGCAATCTGCCGAACAAGCCGCAGTTCCTGATACAGAACTTCGCCCTGATCGAGTCGGTGCGCGAACAGGAAATCCGTCTGCGCCGGCCGGACCTGCTGGCCGACGAGGACCAGTGGTTCGCGTTCTACGAGGCGCGCATTCCGGCGGACATGAACACCGTCGCCGCGCTCAAGCAATGGCTGCATCGCAGCGGCATCGAAAGCCGCCAGGGCGGCGTCGAACGCCACACGCTGTTGATGGAAGAAGCGGACGTGCTGCGGCGCGGCGCGAGCACCGACGTCAAGGCCTTGTTCCCGGACCATCTCGAACTCGACTCGCTGAGCCTGCGCCTGAGTTACCGCCACGATCCCGGATCGGACGCGGACGGCGTGGTCGTGCATGTACCGCTGGCGGTGCTGCACCGGCTGAATTCGCAGCCCTTCGACTGGCTGGTGCCGGGCCTGCGTGCGGCGCTGTTCGAAGGCCTGCTGCGCTCGCTGCCGAATTCCCTGCGGCGCCACTGCACGCCGGCCGCCGAGTACGGCCGTGCGTTGGCCGAAAGCCTGTCACCGGCCGACGGCGCACTGCTGCCGGCGCTGTGCGCGCGCTTCAAGACCATGACAGGGTTCGAACTCAAGCCCGAGGACTTCGAGCCGGACAAGCTCGAAGCCCATCTGCGGCCGTGGTTCGTGGTCGAGGACCAGCGCGGCCGCAAGCTCGCCGAAGGCGAAAGCCTGTCTGTGCTGCAGCACGGCAAGCGCGAGGCTGCGCGCGAGGCACTGAACCGCGCCGCCGGCCCGAACCCCTGGGTGCGCGACAAGGTCGAGCAATGGGATTTCGGCGATCTGCCGGACGAGGCCCATTCCAACACCGATACCGGCACCGGCGCGCGCGGCGTGCCGGCGCTGGCGGCCGAACAGGGGCAATTGCAGCTGCGCCTGTTCGAGTCCCGCGCGGCGGCGGATGCGGCGCACCGCGCCGGCGTGCGAATGCTGCTGATGGCGCGCATCGCCGACCGCGTGCGCGACCTGCGCAAGAGTGCGCAGCGCGCCTTCGGCCTGTCGCTGGTCGGCACCGAACTGCGCCCGGACACCTTGGCCGAGGATCTGGCGGCGCGGCTGGTCGACGAGGTGCTGTTGGACGGCAACGTGCCGCGCACCCAGGCCGGGTTTCAGGCGGCCTTCGAGCGCCGCGGCCAATTTTCGCAGACGGCCTATCGATACCTCGACGAAATCAAGGACTGGCTGGCGCAGGCCTCGGTGCTGCGCATCCGCATCGGCAAACTGGAACCAACTTGGCCGGATGCCGGACGCGACATGCGCCAGCAGATCGAAAGCCTGCTGGCGCCCGGTTTCGTGCGCGAGATTCCGCTTGAGGCCTGGCCGCGGATTCCGGTCTACCTCAAGGCCCTGTCCTTGCGCCTGGACCGCATCGCCAACAAGCCGCAGCGCGATCTGGAGCTGACGACGCAGGTGGCGCCGCTGGCCGAGGCGCTACCCTCGGCCTGGCATCCGGCACGCTGGATTCTGGAGGAATGGCGCGTGCTGCTGTTCGCGCAGGAGCTGAAGGCGCTCGATGGGCCGAATGCAGCCAAAGTTGTCGCTGCATTGAAACCGTGAGGTACACTATTTTCGTGCACACACTATTCGTGTCGAACGATGAAAAACATTACCCTCAGCGCTCAGGAAGATTTGATTGAAGCCGCGCGGTCCAAAGCCCGGGCCGAGCACAGCACGCTGAACGAGAAGTTTCGCGCATGGCTGGAGGACTACACCGGCCGCGAGAACCGGATGCAGCGCTATGACGAGGTCATGGCGCAGCTGCACGGCAAGGTTCGGATCGGCCGCAAACTGAGCCGGGACGAGCTGAATGAGCGTTGATTTTCTCGACACCAATATCCTGCTCTACCATCTCGACGACAGCGAGCCGCGAAAGCACCTCATCGCACGAGGCATCATCGAATCGGCCCTTGCCACGGGCGACGCCTGCATCAGTTTCCAGGTTGTCCAGGAGTGTCTAAACGCCGGACTGCGCAAGGCCAGAATCCCCATGACGCCCGCCACTGCGCGCGACTATCTCGATGTGGTGCTGGCTCCATTGTGGCGGGTGATGCCCAGTCCCGAGCTTTATCAACGTGGGATCGACATCCAGGAACGTTACGGCTTCAGCTTCTACGATGCCCTGATCGTTTCGGCCGCCTTGCAGTCCGGTTGTCGGCGGCTTTACAGCGAAGATCTGCAACACGGGCAAAAGCTGGATCGTCTGATTGTTCATAATCCCTTCCGGTAGCCCGCAACTGTCCTGGAACCATGCCCATCCCAGCCCCCCAAGAACGCCTCATCGTCGCCCTCGACCTGCCGACCATTCCCGAAGCCAAGGCGCTGGTCGCTGTGATCGGTGACGCTGCGGTGTTCTACAAGATAGGCCTGGAGCTGTTCATGCAGCCCGGCTTCTTCGACTTTCTCGACTGGCTGCGCAGCGAGCACAAGCGCGTGTTCGTGGACCTCAAGTTTTTCGACATTCCGGAAACCGTGGCGCGCGCGGTGCGCGGCCTCGCCGAGCGAGGCGCCGACTTCTGCACGGTGCACGGCAACCAGTCGATCATGGAAGCCGCCGCCGGCGCCAAGGGGAATTCGTCGATCAAGGTGCTCGGAGTCACGGCGCTGACCTCGCTCGATCAGGGCGATCTGGACGACTTGGGCTTCGAATGCGACATCCCCACACTGGTGCTGTCGCGCGCGCGCCGCGCGCTGGCGGCCGGCTGCGACGGCGTGGTGTCCTCGGGCCTGGAGGTGGCAAAGCTCAAGGCCGAGATCGGCGACAAGCTGATCTGCGTGACGCCCGGCATCCGGCCGGTCGAAAACCGGGTGGAAGCCGACCAGAAGCGCATCATGACGCCGGCCGCGGCAATCCACGCTGGCGCCGACTATCTCGTCGTCGGCCGGCCGATTCGCGACGCGGCCGATCCACGGGCGATGGCGCAGGCAATACAGCGCGAAATCGCGTCGGCGCTATGATGCCCGGCTACGCCCCTTGACTCTCGTTCCTGGACAACCGGATGTCTGAGCTGAAAAACGACCGCTTCCTGCGCGCGCTGCGCCGTGAACCCGTGGACCGCACGCCGGTGTGGATGATGCGTCAGGCCGGGCGCTATCTGCCGGAGTACCGCGCATCGCGTGCGCGCGCCGGCGATTTCCTGACGCTGTGCAAGACGCCGGAACTGGCCTGCGAAGTGACACTGCAGCCACTGGACCGCTACCCGCTGGACGCGGCGATCCTGTTTTCCGACATCCTCACGATTCCGGATGCGATGGGCCTGGGCCTGTACTTCGCCGAAGGCGAAGGACCGAAGTTCGAACGGCCATTGCGCAGCGCGGCCGCGATTGAGGCGCTGCCGCTGCCGGACCCGGAAACCGAGCTGCGCTACGTGATGGACGGCGTGCGCACGATTCGCGGCGCGCTCAAGGGTCGCGTGCCGCTGATCGGTTTTTCCGGCAGCCCGTGGACGCTGGCGACCTACATGGTCGAGGGCCGTGGCGGACATGACTTCGCAATCATCAAGCGCATGGCCTTCGAGGAACCCGAGGCGCTGCAGATGCTGGTCGACAAGCTGGCCGACTCGGTCACGCAATACCTCGCCGCACAGGCCAGGGCCGGCGCGCAGGCGCTGATGGTCTTCGACACCTGGGGCGGCGTGCTGTCGCCGGCGTTGTATCGACGCTTCTCGCTGGCGCCGATGGCAAAGATCGTCGAGCGCGTCCAGGCGCTGGCGCCGGACGTACCGGTGATTCTGTTCACCAAGAATGGCGGTCAACATTTGGAAGCGATGGCGGATACCGGTTGCACCGCGCTTGGCGTGGACTGGACCACCGATCTGTCGGTGGCGCGCGCACGCGTCGGCGAGCGCGTGGCGATCCAGGGGAACCTGGACCCGTGCACGCTGTTCGCACCGCCATCCGTGATCCGTGCCGAGGTGGCGCGCGTGCTTGAGAGTTTCGGCCACGGTTCCGGCCACGTCTTCAACCTCGGTCACGGCATTCTGCAGGGCGTACCGCCCGATCACGCCGGCGCCATGATCGAAGCCGTGCACGAACTCAGCCCCGCGTATCACCTGCGCCCCGGAGGCGCCTCATGATTTCCCTGTTTCTGCCCCGCTCACTGGTCTCGGTGCTGGGCTTCATCGGGCTGTGTGTGCTGATCACGGTGGCTTTCAGCCTGATGATTCCGTTCATCCTGTTGAAGCTGCTGGTGCCGATTCCGGCCTGGCGCAGCCTGTGTGCCGGCATCCTGATCGCGATCGCCAATGCCTGGGTCGGCGCCAACGGAATCTTCCTGCGTACCCTCTATCCGATCAATTGGCGCGTCGAGATCAATGGAACGCTGGACCCGAAACGCAGCTGGCTGCTGATCTGCAATCATCAGTCCTGGGTCGATATCGTCTTGTTGTTCGATGTGTTGCATGGCCGCGCGCCGTTCCCGCGCTTCTTCCTCAAGGACCAGCTCAAGTACCTGCCGATCATCGGCCAGGCCTGCTGGGCGCTGGATTTCCCGTTCATGAAGCGGCACACCAAGGAATCACTGAAGAAGAATCCGGCGCTGCGCGACCAGGATCTGGAAACCACGCGGCGCATGTGCGCAAAGTACCGCGAACGCCCGGCTACGGTCGTGAACTTCCTCGAAGGCACCCGATTTACCGAAGCCAAGCGCGTCTCGCGTGGCTCACCCTACCGGCATCTGCTGCGGCCGAAATCGGCCGGCATGTCGTTCGCGCTCAACGCGATGGGGGATCAGTTCGCCGGCATCATCGATGTGAGCATCGCCTACCAACCGAGCCGGCACTCGTTGGTCGGCGGGTTCCTGCGCGGCGAACAGAATGATTTGGTAATCCACATCGACGTGTTGCCGGTTCCGACCGAGCACCTCGGCGGCGACTATCAAGGTGATGCCGCGTTTCGCATGCGCTTCCAGCAGTGGATCAACACGCTGTGGACGCGCAAGGACAAACGGCTGGATACGCTGGCCGGAAGCGCTCACGGCGAGGCGCGGCCACATACCGTCTGAGCGCAGCGCCTCACTCCATGACCGCGGCTTCGAATTCGTCCGCATCGGGTTGATCGTGCTTCACGGGCTTCAATAGCAGCAGCAGCGGAATACCGAGCAGAACGCCGATCGCCATGTAGTGAAAATCGCCGAGCATGCCGATCATGGCGGCCTGCCGCTGCGCCTCCGCCTCGATCTGCAGCAGGCCGCTGAGACCCATCAGGCCGGTATCCCCATTCACGTAGCCGATCAGGGCCGGGTTGTACGGATTCACGTTCTCGACCAGCACCGAGTGCGCCATGCGCGTGCCGTAGGTCTGGTAGGCGAACGCAAGCGCGATACCCACGCTGCTGCCGACATTGCGCAGCAGGGCATACAGCGAGGTTCCGTCGCTGCGATAGGCGTGCGGCAGGGTCGCGAAACTCAAGGTCGACAACGGCACGAACACGAAACCGACCCCCAGGCCCTGAACGAATCCGCTCCAGACGATATGGCTGCTCGGCACATCGAGACTGAACTTGGACATCCAGTACAACGCATAGGCCAGCAGCAACATTCCGACAAGGATCGGCAGGCGCGCATCGACGCGTCGCAGGATGCGACCGGAAATCTGCATGGCGATCATCGTGCCGATACCGCGCGGCGCCATGACCAGGCCGGCTGTGACCACCGGGTATCCCTGCAGGTTCTGCAGGAACGGCGGCAACAGGGCGAAGGTGGAGAACAACACGATGCCCAGAATCGCGATGACCACCAGACCTCCGACCAGGTTTCGATCCCGAAACAGGTGCGGTGAGATGAAGGGTCGGTCCGTGGTCAGCGTATGCACGACAAACAGATAGAACGAGGCGACCGCCGTACAGCATTCGATCATGATCTCGCTCGAATTGAACCAATCCTGGCTCTGACCTCGGTCCAGCATCAACTGCAGGCTGCCGATGGCGATGCTCAGAAATGCGAAGCCCTTGAAGTCCATCGGCTCGGCGCGTCTCGGTTCCGATTTGGGCAGCGCGGCGCTCAGCGCCAGGAACGTGGCAATCCCGATCGGCACGTTGATATAGAACACCCATCGCCAGCTGTAGTGCTCGGTCAACCAGCCGCCGAGGGCGGGGCCCAGAATCGGGCCGATCATCACGCCCACGCCCCAGGCCGCCATTGCCGAACCCTGCTGCTCGCGAGGGTAGCTGTCGAGCAGAGTGGTCTGCGACAGCGGCACCAGTGCGGCACCGAATACGCCCTGCAGCAGACGGAACAGGACGATCTCGCCGAGGTTTCCGGCGATGCCGCACAACATCGAGGCGATCGTGAAGCCCGAGATCGCGATCAGGAAGATTCGCTTCACACCGAAGCGATTGGCGAGATAGCCCGTGGGTGTGGTCGCAATCGCCGAAGCGACGATGTACGAGGTCAGCACCCAGGCGATCTGATCCTGGGACGCCGACAAGCTGCCTTGCATGTGCGGCAGCGCGACATTGGCGATCGTGGTGTCGAGCGCCTGCATCATCGTGGCGGACAAGGTCCCGAAGGTCACCAGCAGGCGTGAGCCGGCCACCGCCGGTGCGCCGCCGTGCGTCACCGCGCTCACGAGTGATCGACGGCCAGCGATGCCTGTTGAGTCGCTTGCTCGCCGGCCTGGCTCAGCCCCAGGGCGCTGTAGATCGCTTTCACGCGATCGGGAATTCCGGTGTCGATCGTGACCTCGGCGCTGAGGCCGGAACGAAGTTCGGATTCGTGCTCATGGTGTTCGATCGCCAGCCGCACCGGCAGGCGCTGCACGACCTTGACCCAGTTGCCGGTAGCGTTCTGCGGCGGCAGTAACGAAAACTCGGCCCCGGTGGCCTGCCCGATGCTCTGCACCGTGGCTGTCCACCGTTCGCCCGGATAGGCATCGATCTCGACATCGACCTCGGCGCCAGGGTGAATCCCCGCGAGCTGGTCCTCCTTGAAGTTGGCCTCGATCCAGGTGTCCTGATCGGCAACGACACTGATCATCGGCAAGCCCGGCGTCGCGTACTGGCCGATTTCCGGAACCTTGGAGGCGACACCATTGATCGGCGCCTGCACCGAACAGCGCTGCAAATTCAGTTGCGCCTGCTCCAGCGCCGCCTGTGCCGCCATCACCGCAGGATGTCGCTCCAGCGGCTGGTCAAGCTTGCCCCCGAGTTGCACCAGAGTCTCGTCACCTTCGCTTTGCAGCTTGTTGACCGTATTTCGTGCCACATCGAGATCGTGCTGCGCCTGATCGAGCGCGGACCTGGACACCGCATCGCGCTCGTGAAGGTTCTTGACGCGCCTCAACTGGGTTTCGGCGAAGCGCAGGTCATCACGTGCCGCCGCCAGACCGGACTGCTTTTGCGCATATGCCGCCTTGAGCGATCCGACCTGCATGCGCGACTGCTCGAGCCGGGCCTGGGCATCGTGCAGCGCCACTTCATAAGGTCGCGGATCAATCCGCAGCAGAAGATCGCCGGCCCTCACGCGCTGATTCTCGCGCACGTTGACGGACATGATCTTGCCACTGACCTCGGCGCCCACATCGACCATGTTGGCCTTGACATAGGCGTTGTCGGTGCTGACGTAGCGGCCGCCGACAAACCACAGATAGACGCCGGCAATCGCCACGAGAACGGGCACCACCAGGAACAGAGCGCGGCGCATTCGCTGCCGCTGCAAGGTTCGGGAAGAATCGAGAACTGGGGTTTCAGGGGCGTTCATGCTTGTTTCTTGTTCGGGTTTTGCGCGGGGGTCGCGCAGGAAGAGGACGAGCTTTCGCCAATGAGGTTGCACTTGATCCGCAGCAGCAGGGACTCAAGCTGGCTACGCTCCGATTTTTTCAGCCCCGCCAGCGCCGCTTCGCGGACCTGGTTTGCGACCTCATTGAGTTCAAGCAACAGCGGCTCGGCCGATTCGGTGAGATGCAGGCTGACTGCGCGACGATCGCTCGCATGCGGCGCGCGCCGCACCCAGCCCGCCTTGACCAGCCGGTCCACGATCTGAGTCACGGTCACCGGGTGCACTTCGAGAATTTCGGCCAGCGTGGCCTGGTTGATCCCAGGCGACTTCGAGAGGCTGATCAGCACGCGCCACTGCGGCTGGGTCAAACCCAGGTGCTGGGCGCGTCGCTTGAAATCACCACGTATCAGCCGCGCCACCTCCGACAGTGTCGAAGCGGCACCAAGATTGGCAATGGGTTGGCTCATGCGGCCATTCTACGAAATAATAAGTGCACTAATCAATAGTGCACTTATTATTTATGCGAGATAGTACCGGCATCTGACGGCCATGCCGCAAGCGGCGGCCCGCAGAATGAACCGACTGCGGCATGGCCGTTCCTCTCTCCCGCAAGCGGACGAGGGCAGGTCGGCATCACGCCGCGCGGGATTCACGTTAACGGCCATGCCGGCGGAGGCACCCCGGAAAATGAATCCTGTGCCAGGCAGGCCGCCCTCTCCCCACCACCCGCTCCGCGGGCGGTCCTCCCTCTCCCACGTCGTGGGCGAGGGGCAGCGGACTCGCTGCGCGAGATTCACGTTACTCATAAGTCAGAAATATAGGCGACACTTGGGTGCCTGAAGAATGAGCGCACCAACGCGGGTCGCCGTGCGATCTCGGCCAACTGCGCGTGGATGCGCTCGACCAGTTTTTCACCGGCTTGCAGAGGGCGGCGTGCATTTCCTGTCCGCTTGGCATAGCTCCAGACCAACTCGTCTGGGTTCAGGTCCGGGGCATAACCGGGCAAGAAATGGAGGGTCAGCTTGCCTTCCAGTTCATCGACGTAATCGCGCACGGCCTTGGTCTTGTGTGCAGGCAGTCCGTCCACGACCAAATGCACCGGCTTGCGGCGGCCGCGCATCATCTTGCGCAGCAACTCGATAAACAGCGATCCGTTCAAACCGCCCGTGTAGGTGACAAACCAAAAGGCGCCTTTGGAACTAACAGCCGAGGCCGCGCTGATGCTCTGGCGCTGGCCAGGAACCGACACCACCGGGGTCTGGCCCTTGGCTCCCCAAGTCTTGCCTTGCACGGCATCGGCGCGAAACCCGGATTCGTCCCAGAAGTAGATGTCCGCCTTTTCCCGCTTGGCCTGGCGCGCGATTGCCGGGTAAGTCTCCCGCTGCCAACGCGCCACCGCCTGCGGGTCTCGTTGGTAGGCTTGCTGCAATGGCTTTTGCGGCGTCAGGCCCACTCGGGCCAGCAGGGCGCCGACCGAGGCTAGACTCAGCACCGCACCAAAACGCTGCTCAATCAATTCACGCACGATCTGGCGGGTCCACAGTCCGAAGTCGAAACCGTACTGCATTGGGTTCTTACCGTTGACCCAACGAAACACTTGGCGCTCCTGCGCCGCATCCAGTTTGCGCGGCCGGCCGCTGCCCTTCGTCGAACGCAAGGCTCGCTTGCCCTTGCCTCGTCCTCGTGCCTTCTCCCGAACCTTGTAGGCCCAACTTCGATGCAGCCCGAATGAGGCCGATACCGCCCGAGGACGCTCGCCTTCAGACAGGCGATCCAGTGCCATCAGGCGCATTTCTTCCAATGCTTCGCGCGATACGCTACGACCATCTCTTTTCATGTTCGTTTGGATCGCGCCGACACGGGAAAGTTCAACCAATCGTCCCCTTTATTTCTGACTTATGAGTAAGGGCCGATGCCGGCTACTGGCTGGTGTCGGCCGCCTCCTCGTCATGCGCCGACCAGCCGCCGCCGAGCACGCGGTAGAGCGTGACCAGATTGGATTCGCGCGCCAGGCGTGTACGGATCAGCTGCTGCTGCGCGGCATACAGCGAGCGCTGCGAATCGAGCAGGGTGATGTAACTGTCCACGCCGCCGCGATAACGCGCCTCGGACAGGGCATAGCTTCTGCTCGTGGCATCGGTGAGTGCCTGCGCAGCGTCAAGCTGTTCGTCCACCGTGGCGCGCTGGACGAGCGCATCGGCGACTTCACGAAACGCGGTCTGAATGGACTGTTCGTACTGCGCGAGGAAGATCTCGCGATCGGTCTTGGCCACATCCAGCGCCGCGCGGTTCGCGCCCGCGGCGAAGATCGGCAGATTGATCTGCGGTGCGAAGGTCCAGGTATCGGTGCCGTCTCCGAACAGATCGGAGAGATCGTCGCTGGCGGTTCCGGCCGAGGCCGTCAATGAAATGCTCGGAAAGAACGCGGCGCGCGCCACGCCGATATTGGCATTGGCGGCGATCAACTGGTGTTCCGCGGCCAGCACGTCCGGGCGTTGCCGCAGCGTCTGCGAGGGTACGCCGGCCGGCAGTTCGGTCAGCGTTGTCACCGGGACCACCTCATCGCCCGGCAGCAACTCCGGCGGAACCGCGTCGCCGACCAACAGACGCAAGACATTCCTGTCCTGAGCCACCTGTGCGGTGAATCCGGCCACGTCGGCGCGCGCCGATTCCACGCTGGTGCGGGCCTGCGCCTGCTCCAGACCGGAGGCCACGCCGAGTTCGAAGCTGCGCGTGGTGAGGTCGTAGGATTTGCGTTGGCTGTCCAGCGTGTCCTGCGCCAGCTTGAGCAGCGCGCGATCGGCGGCCAGGGTGAGCCAGGCGTTCGCGACTTCCGAGATCAGACTGATCTGCGCGCCGCGCCGCGTTTCCTCCTGCGCCAGATAGGCTTGCAGCGCCTGCTCCTTGAGTCCGCGGATGCGGCCGAACAGGTCCAGCTCGTAGGCGGTGATGCCGAGTTCGACGCTGTACTGGCGGTTGATATGAGCCTCGCCGAACTGCGAAACCGATTCGGGAATCTTCTGCGCCGTCTCTCCGGCCGTCGCGTCCACCGCCGGTAAGGCGGCGGCGCGCTGGATGCGGTACTGCGCCCGCGCGCGCTCGATGTTGAGCGCGGCGACGCGCAGATCCCGGTTGTTGTCCAGGCTCAGCTCAATCAGTTCACGCAGACGTTCGTCGCGATAGAAGTCGCGCCAGTAGATCGCCGAAACGTCGTTCGAACCCGTTTGTGGGTCTGCGTCAGTCGGCCAGGCGTCGGCGACCGGTGCCTGCGGTTGCTCATAGTCCGGCGCCAGACTGATGCAGCCACACAGCAGCAGTGCCAAGGCGCACGCGGCGGGATTGGAAAGCCTCATGCCTGTCCCCCGGTTCTGGGATCGGTGGCATTGTTGTCACGCTGGCGCGTCTTGAAGACGCTGCGAATCACGACGAAGAACACCGGAATGAAGAAGATGCCGAGCACCGTGGCGGCAAGCATGCCGCCGAACACGCCGGTGCCGACCGCGTTCTGTGCTCCGGAACCGGCGCCGGTTGCGATGGCAAGAGGCAGCACGCCGAGCATGAACGCCAGCGAGGTCATCAGAATCGGTCGCAGACGCATGCGCACCGCCTCCATCGTCGCCTCCATCACCGTCATGCCGCGTTCCTGCAGGTCCTTGGCGAATTCCACGATGAGGATCGCGTTCTTGGCCGAAAGTCCGATCGTGGTCAGCAGTCCCACCTGGAAGTAGACATCGTTGCTCAGCCCCCGCGAGCTCGCCGCAAGCAGCGCGCCGATCACGCCCAGCGGCACCACCAGCATCACCGAGAACGGGATCGACCAGCTTTCGTACAGGGCCGCAAGGCACAGGAACACCACCAGAAGCGATAGCGCATACAGGGCCGGCGCCTGCGAACCCGAGAGCCGCTCCTGATACGACAGGCCGGTCCATTCGAAGCCGATACCCGTCGGCATGTCCGACATGATCTGCTCGACAATGTCCATGGCTTTGCCTGAACTCACACCGGCCGCCGGTTGGCCGAGAATCTCGGCCGAGGGCTGACCGTTGTAGCGCTCCAGACGTGGCGAACCATAGGTCCAGCGCGTCGTCGCGAATGAGGAGAAGGCCACCATCTCGCCGCTACTGTTGCGCACGTACCATTGGCCGAGATCGGTCGGCAGCATGCGGTACGGAGCATCCGCCTGCAGATAGACACGCTTGACGCGATTGGCGTCGATGAAATCGTTGACGTAGGAGCTCCCGAGCGCGGCGGACAGGGTCTGATTGATGTCGGCGATATCGAGCCCCAGCGCACCGGCCTTGGCGTTGTCGATATCGATCTTGAACTGCGGCGTGTCATTGAGCCCATTGGGGCGCACCGCCGTCAGTTCCGGATGCTGGGCGGCCATCCCCAGGAACTGGTTGCGCGCCTGCATCAGCGCCTCGTGGCCGAGGCCCCCGAGATCCTGAATCTGCAGATCGAAACCGGCCGAGGTGCCGAGCTCTCGAATCGGCGGTGGCGAGATCACGAAGATCGTGGCATCCCGAATTCCGGACAGCGCAACATTGGCCCGCCCGACGATCGCCTGCGCGGACTGGTCGTCACTGCGCTCGTCCCAGTCCTTCAGATGCACGAACCCCATGCCGGCGTTCTGAGCCAGGCCACCGAAGCTGAAGCCAGCAATCGAGAACATCGACTTGATCGCGTCCTGCTCCGCGAAGTAGTGTTGTGAACTATGGATAGCTTTGAGAGTGCGCTGCTGGGTCGCACCAGCGGGCAGGTTGTAAATGGCGAACAGCGAGCCCTGATCTTCCTCGGGCAGAAAGGATGACGGCAGACGCACGAACAAGATGACCATAACGCCGACCAGCACCAGATAGATCAGCATCATGCGCATGCTGCGCTTGATCAGCCAGCCGACGGCGCCCTGGTAGCGGTCCGCGCTCTGGTCGAACTTGCGGTTGAACCAGCCGAAGAACCCGCCCTGTTTCTGATCGGGATGCGTCGGCTTGAGCAGAGTGGCGCACAAGGCTGGCGACAGCGTCAGCGCCACCAGCACCGAAAGCACCATGGCCGATACGATGGTGATCGAAAACTGGCGATAGATCGCACCGGTGGCGCCACCAAAAAACGCCATCGGCACAAATACCGCCGACAACACCAGCGCGATGCCGACCAATGCACCGGTGATCTGATCCATGGAACGCCGCGTGGCTTCGCGGGCTGGCAGGCGTTCCTCGTGCATCACGCGCTCAACGTTTTCGACGACGACGATCGCATCGTCCACCAGCAGGCCGATGGCCAGCACCATGCCGAACATCGTCAGCGTATTGATCGAATATCCGAACACGGCGAGCACACCGAAGGTACCGAGCAATACCACTGGAACGGCGATGGTCGGCACAAGCGTCGCGCGTAGGTTTCCAAGGAACAGATACATCACCAGAAACACCAGCACAATCGCCTCGAACAAGGTCTTCACGACCTCCTCGATCGACAGTTTCACGAACGGCGTGCTGTCGTACGGATAGGCCACCTTGACCCCGTGCGGCAGCAGGCTCGAAAGCTCCGCAACCGTCTGCTTGACCTGGTCGGCCGTGTCGAGTGCGTTGGCGCCGGTCGCCAAGGAGATTCCGACCCCCGACGCCGGTTTACCGTTGTATTCGGGAAGAAAATCGTAGGATTCGGCGCCGAGTTCGATCCGCGCTACCTCGGACAGGCGCACCGTGGAACCATCCTCCTGCACGCGCACGACGATGTCGCGGAACTCGGCCGTAGTCTGCAGCCGCGTCTGCGCGGTGATCGTGGCGTTGAGCTGCTGGCCTTCGACCGCGGGCAGCCCGCCAAGCTGGCCGGCCGAGACCTGGGCATTCTGTGAAGTAACGGCCGCCGACACGTCGGCCACCGTCAAGCCGTAACTAAGCAGCTTCTCCGGATTGAGCCAGATGCGCATCGCGTGCTGCGCGCCGAGCAAACGGGTGTCACCGACACCGTTGACGCGACTGATCGGGTCCAGCATCTTGCTGGCGATGAAGTCGGCGATGTCGGAGCTGTCGGTATTGCCGTCTTCGGAGTACAGCGCGAGGACCATCAGGAAGCCGGTGGCGGCTTTGGTCACCTGCACGCCCTGACGCTGCACCTGTTCGGGCAGCAGCGGCGTCGCCAATTGCAGCTTGTTCTGCACCTGCACCTGGGCAATGTCCGGATCGGCGCCGGTCTCGAAAGTCAGCGTGATGCTGGCGCGGCCCGAGGAACTGCTGTTGGAGGAAATATAGACCAGATGGTCAATTCCCTTCATCTGCTGCTCGATCACCTGGGTGACGGCGTCCTCGACGGTTTTCGCCGAAGCACCCGGATAGCTCGCATTGATGGTAACGGAGGGCGGCGCGATCGGCGGGTACTGCTCGATCGGCAAGCTGCCGATCGATAGCAGACCGGCGAGCATGATCACGATCGAGATGACCCAGGCGAAGATCGGCCTGTCGATGAAGAAACGTGCCATTGGATCGTCCGCCTATTCGCTGAAGCCCGGCAGGCCGTCGGGCGTCTCCATGCCACCGGAGCCCGGCGCCACCGGCTTCACCTCGATGCCGGGCCGAACTTTCTGCAAGTGGTCCACGATCACACGGTCACCGGCCGAGAGGCCGGACTTGACCACCCACTGATCGCCGATGGCGCGCCCGATTTCGATGGTGCGCTGCTCGACCTTGTTGTCGGCGTTGACCAGCAGCGCCACGGCCTCACCCTGCGGGTTGTGGGTGACGCCCACTTGCGGCACCAGCAGACCTCGCCGATCGACGCCCTGCTCGACCAGCGCCTGCACGTACATGCCAGGCAGCAGCAAATGGTCCGGATTGGGGAACACCGCGCGCAGCGTCACCGCACCGGTGGACTGATCGACCGACACGCCGGTGAACTCCAGGGTGCCTGCAGCATCGTAGTCGCTGCCGTCTTCCAGCAGCAACCGCACCGCGATCTTGTTCTGGCCAGCGCGTTCGAGCTGCCCGGCCGCAAAACGGCGCTTGAGCGCCAGCAGCTCGGCGCTGGACTGGGTGATGTCGACGTAGATCGGATCAAGCTGCACCACAGTGGTCAGCGCCTCCGCCTGATTGGCCGTCACCAATGCACCCGGCGTGTAGGCGGAGGTGGACGCCTGACCGCCGATTGGCGCGGTGATGCGCGTGTAGCCAAGATTGATGCGTGCGGACTTCAGCACTGCCTGCGCCGAAGCGACGCTGGCACGCGACTGCTGGTAGGCCGATTGTGCGTCATCGCCCTGTTGTTTCGACACGGCCTCGATCGTCACCAGCTCGCTGTAGCGCTCGGCCAACAGTTGCGCCGAGGCCAGATTGGCTTCGGCGCTGGACAGCGAGGCCGCTGCGCTGTCATAGGCAGCCTGATACGGCGCCGGATCGATCTGATAGAGCACGCTGCCCGCCTTCACCTGCGCACCCTCATCGAACAACCGCTTCTGAATGATGCCGTTGATCTGCGGACGCACCTCGGAGATCAGATAGGCCGAGGTCCGGCCCGGCAACTTGTCGGTGACGGTAATCGGCTGCGCGTCGAGTTCGACCACCCCGACTTCGGTCGGTGGCGGCGCGCCATTGCCCTGCTCCGGCTCGGCACAGCCGCTCGCCAGCGCGCACAGGCACATCGGCAGAACCCACGCGGGCCAGGAGGAAGGTCGATGTTGTCGCATGGCTGAATCTCGATCGATTGGGGTCGGGGGAATGCAACTTCCAGCCCATTCCGCTTGCCGCACAGCGGTCAGCGGAGCTGCCCGTACGATTGGCCTGCCGCCGGAATGTTGTAGAATGAACGCTCATTCTAATTTTTGCCGACAAACGGCACAAGCACCGTCTGTCGCAATTGAAGCCGCTAAAGGACGAGCAACCTCCGTCTGCAGGAGAGAAATCCGCAGTGACTACGACTTCCAAATCCTCAGCGCGTTCACACGCCAGCGAGCGCCGCGCCCAGGTGCTTACGGCAGCAGCCGAATGCTTTCGCCGATCTGGATTTCACAGCGCCAGCATGGCGCAGATTTCCAAAACGGCCGGCATGAGCATCGGTCACATCTATCACTACTTCGAAAGCAAGGAGGCGATCATCGCCGCGCTGGTCGAACGGGATAGCGTCGAACTGATCGAACTGCTGGAAGGCTACAGTGCCCAGAGCGACGTGGCGCAGGCGATGGTCGACGGTGTGGGGCGCGCCTACCGCCGCGACATGGTTCGCGAAGACGCCGCGCTCAGGCTGGAATTCTTCGCCGAAGCGGCGCGCAACCCCAAGGTCGAAGCGATCATGCGCGAGGCCGAACGGCTGCGGTCATCGCCGGTGCTGGAGGCGCTGAACAGCTCGGACCCGCAGCGCGGCGAAGACGACTGGCAGGCGCGATTGAAACTGGTGATCGCCCTTTTTCATGGCCTGACCATACGCGCCGCCTGCGGTGAGGCAATCGATCCGGAACTCGCCGTACCGCACCTGCAACGCGCCATCGCCGCCCTGCTGAAAGGCTGAGCGGCCGCCGCCAGCGCTAGTCGGAGCTGCCGCCGGCGGCGCTGCCGCTGTCCCGACCGATGCGAACCACCTTCTGCCGGTCACGCCGCGGTATCTCGGCGAATACCTCGTGCAGGCGTTCGAGGGTGACGGGCTTGGCGATATGTTCGTCGAAACCGGCATCGGTCGCCGCCTTGCGATCATCGGGCGAGGCGTAACCGGTCACCGCCACCAGATAGGTCCGGTCCAGCCGACTGTTTTCGCGCAGGCGGCGCGCGACCTCATGGCCGTCCATGCCGGGCAGACCGATATCGCACAGCACCACATCCGGCGGCTCCGCCGTGGCACGGCCAAGCCCGTCGCTGGCCGAGGTGCAAACCTCCACCACATGGTCCTGCAGGCGCAGCGCATGCGCGAGCATGGTTCCGGCATCGACGTTGTCGTCGATCACCAGGATCCGCAGCGGTCCGTCCGAGCCTGCGGCCGGCGCCACCGTCCCCGTGGAGATCGACTTCACCGGCAGGCGCAGCACGAACCTGGAGCCACGCCCCTGACCGTCGCTGAAGGCGGTGACCGTACCGCCGTGCAATTCGACCAGGGATTTGACCAGCGACAGACCGAGGCCGAGCCCGCCGTTCGGCTTGGGGCCGGACAGGCTGCCCTGCATGAACGGATGGAACAGGTTCGGCAACAGATTCGGCTCGATGCCGATACCGTTGTCGGCGACCGTGACCTCGACATGGCTGGCATCGGGTTCGGCACGAACACTGAGCGTGATGCGACCACCATCGTCGGTGAACTTGATGGCATTGCCGATCAGGTTGCCCAGAATCTGGGCGATACGCACACGATCGCCATCGATCAGAATCTGGCCGTCGGGCACGTCCACATCGAGGCTCAGTTCGGCAGCCTGTACCGCGAGGCGCGAATCCTCGACGCAGCTTTGCACGACATCGAGCAGATCGATGTCCTCGCGCTGGATGCGGATCTTTCCTTCGGAAATTCGGGTGATGTCGAGCAGATCTTCCACCAGCCGCGTCAGGTGGGTGGTCTGGCGACCGATCACGTCCAGTGCCTGGCCGGCCGACTCGCTGCCCGGCGCCGCGCGCCCGAGAATGAACAGGCTGCTGGTGATCGGTGCCAGCGGGTTGCGCAGTTCGTGCGCCAGCAGACCAAGGAAGTCGTTCTTGCGCCGATCGGCCTCAGCCAGCATTTCACGCTGTTCACGCAGCTTCGCGCTGTATTCCTCGAGGCTGGTGTTCTGCGCGCTGAGACGGTCGGCGTGCTCGCGCAGATTGTCGTTGCTTTCGCGAATCTCGGCTTGCTGGGCCTGCAATTCCTCGGTCTGCGCCTGAATCTCCTCGTTCTGCGCCTGGATTTCCTCGTTCTGGGCCTGCAGCTCCTCGTTCTGCGCCTGGATTTCCTCGGTCTGCGCCTGCAGCTCCTCGTTCTGCGCCTGGATCTCGTCCTTGCGCTCGCGCACTTCGTCGAGCAAGGATTGAATGCGCTCGAAGGCCAGCGCATTCTGCAGCCCGTTGCCAAGCTGGCGCGCCGAGGCCTCGAAGAAGCCGATCAGTTCATCGTCGAGCGGCCGCAGGCTGGCGACCATGATCACCGCCATCAGCCGATCATGCGAAATCACCGGAATTGCCGCGATCGCCCTGGGCGCGGCTTCGTTGAAACCGAAATCAATCCGGAAATGCGTGTCCGTCGGAATGTCGTTGACCAGCACGGTGCGCCGCTCACGCACGGCCTGTCCCGGTATGCCGACCTGCAGCGGCAGCGCGCCCGGCGTGCTGGACGCTTGGCTCGCGATCGGCTGCAATTCTTCGGCACCCTCGTCGACCATGTAGACAATGCCAAGCTGGGCCTTGCTGTGCTCAACCACACCACGCAGCACCAGCTCCGCAAGCTTGTCCTTCTTCAGCGAACGCCCGCTCGCGGCGGCGATGCGGCCGTCCGCCTGCAGACGCTGTTCACGCCGCTCCAGCGCCCAGGCCGCCGCGCCGACCGCCGAGGAAAGCTGTACCAGCTCGTCGCGGGAGGTGCGGACGCGGCCGTCATCTTCCGTATGCAGTGCCAAGGCGCTTTTCCACTTGCCCTGACGCAGGTCGCCAGCCGCCTTGAGCAGACCCACCACCGGCGCGCGGATCGAACGCAACATCAGCCAGGCAAAGCCCAGGAATGAGAGCATCGCCAACAGGCCGGCGCCGACGAAGGTTCGCGCGACCAGAGCGCGGGCCTCCGCCAGTTCGAGCTGCGCGGCATCGAAGCGGTCGCGCTGAAGGTCCGCGAAGTCATGCACCACCGCCAGAGCGCGTTCGCGGATCGAGGTGGCGGTACTTTCCTGACGTTCGATACTGGCGTCGGACCCATCCGCCGTGGAGCCGAGTTCCGCGGCTTCCCGTAGGAAACGCTCCGCGAGCGGGCGCAATTCGTCGAATTGCGCCTTGCTCTGCTCGTCCATCGGCAAGGCTTCGAACTTGGCGAGCGTCGCCGTCGCCATGTCCACGCGATCCTCGAAAGCGTCGATCTGACCGTCTTCGGGTGACATCAGCCAGGTGCGCGCCGCGATGTCGACGTACAGGAGATTGTTTTCAAGGACGCGTGCGGCGTCGCTGAGCGGCCGGACCTCCTCGACCATCCGCGCCTGTACCCGATCCGAGCTGCGCTGTGCGTCATAGATCGAAGCGCCGGCGGCGGCAAGAATCAGGAACAGACCGCCGCTGGCGATCCATAGACGCTGACCGATACTCAGGTCGACCAAATTTTTCATGACTTCTTCACGCAATGGGTTCGGCAGCGATCGCCTCGAACAGGCGCGACCGCTGGGGTAGGGGCGACAAGCTGCAGGCAACCGAAGGGGGTGGCCATTCGGCCTCGCCCAGACACAGGCAGCCGCCATCCCGAAGTACGGCCCGCATCTGCAGCAGAGTTCGTTCCTGAACCTCGCGCTGCAAATAGATCAGGACATTCCGATAGCTGATCATGTGGAAATCGGTGGTACCGAGCGGCAGCGCCGTTCCGGTCACATCATGAACCTGAAAGTGTACCCGCCGGCGCAGCGCCGGACGCACGCGCACATGACGTTCGTCACCCGGCACGGGCTCAAGGCCGGTCTCGATCAGCGACCGCGGCAGTTCGCGCAGGGCATCCCGCAGATAGATACCGCGCCTGGCCGCGCGCAGCGCCGCCTCGTCGATATCGGTCGCCAGCACCGTGCCCGGGATTCCGGCGGCTTCCAACAGCAGCGCGAGCGTGTAGGGTTCCTCGCCGCGGGCACAGCCGGCGCTCCAGATTCTCAATGGGCCACCGAAGCGCTGGTACAGACCTGGCAGCACCTCCTCCCGCAGCATGTCGAAGGTGTGGGCGTTGCGATAGAAATGACTCACCTTGACGGTAAGGCGGTCCAGCAGCTCCGACGCTTCGGTTTCGACGCTCTTGAGATGAACCAGATAGTCGGTGAGCGTGTGTATGCCCACGGAGATCATCCGGTTGCGAATACGACGACGTATCGTCTGCGCGCGGTAGCTTGAAAAGTCGTAGCCGGTGCGCTCGTGCATCAAAGCCAGAATTCCGACAATGACATCGGCTTCCGATACGGATTTGGCGGACAACGCCAGCATCCTGAATCTCCTGATTCGGCCGCCGTTGCGGGTACGCCGTATGGCGTTGTTCGGCCCGATGGATGATCGCGAAAAGTATCGCGGAATTATCCCCCAGCTCTGGCTGAAGGCAAAGCCGAGTATAGACACGTAATACCCTGAAAGGCCGCTGGTTTCCGATCTGCGCGCGGATTTGTGGGGTCAACCGGCCGGCACCCGCCGCGTTACCGAAGGTGTTCAGTCCGCCCAAGGCGGTCACGCACTAGTGTGGCCGATTCGAGCGATTCGCCGGTTCCGGCCGAAGTGAAATGAAAATTTCGAACAGAGAGCCAAGCTGCGATCGGAACCCAAACCCAAAAGGACTTCAGCGAGGAACCCCATGAAAATGACTTATATCGCCAACGCCGCCGTGATCGGCATGCTCGCCATGAGCACCGCTGCGTCGGCGCAGGATGCGGCGATCAGCGCCGAAAATCAGGCGGATGCCCAGATCAATACCGAAGGCTCGGTGCAGCCGGCGGCCAATGCCAAGGCGGGCCTCGGCGTGCGCCTCGGCGGCGGCCAGGGTCTCGGCGTGGATCTCGGCGGCAGCGGATCGGTCGAAGGCCGTGGCTCTGTTCGCGGCGCCGTCGGAAGCGGTGTCGATCACGGTCGTAGCGCGGCATCCGGCACGCTGAGCGCTGGCAAGGCGGCCGTCAGCAGCTCGGTCGGGACCGGCGAGTCCGCCGCCGTGGAGGCTGGCGCGAAGAGCAAGGCCGCTGTCGGCTCCACGCTCGACGGTGTCAAGACAGGGGTATCGAATGCAGCCGCCGACAGCCAGACCGCCATTCAGACGCGTGCGGAAACCCTGCAGAAGAAGGTTCCGAGCGTCGCCGTCGACGCGGATGCCTCGGTTGATGCGGATGTGGGCGTCGACGCGAAGTAGTTTTTCGCGTCAGTCCGTCGCCTGAAATGTCCCCGACGCGCTTGTCGCGTCGGGGACATTTTTTGACTGATCAAACGGCGCGCCCACCTCAGTTTCGCTCATGACAAGCCGGAATTCGCGCGAGAGCCGAACGCCGCCTGGATTCCGGATCAAGCCTTCGGCCTGCCCGGAATGACAAACGCCCGTCATTGGATCGGCCGCACGCGCGGCTTCTTGCCCTTGATGCCGTGTTCGCGCAAACGTGAAAGCGCAGCGTTGGCCTTGCTGCGCTCGACCGCCACGTAGCTGCGCGTCGCCATAATGTCGATACGGCCGACATCGCTGCTCGACAGACCGGCGTCGCCCGTCAGGGCACCGAGTATGTCACCGCGGCGCATCTTGTCGGAACGGCCGCGATCGATGCACAGCGTGCGCATCGGCGCCTGCAGGGCAGAATTGGCGGTGCCTTCGACCAGGGACGCCTTTTCCCATTCAATGCCACCCGGCACTCGCGGTTCGATCGACTTGAGTCGTGCCGATTCGCGCGGTGAACACAGGTGCAGCGCCACCCCTTCGGCGCCGGCACGGCCGGTACGGCCGACGCGGTGTACATGCACATCCGCATCCGGTGAAACCTCGTAGCTGATCACCAGCGGCAAGGCTGGAATGTCCAGGCCGCGCGCGGCCACGTCCGTGGCCACCAGCACGCGGCAACTGCCGCCGGCGAACCGCAAAAGCACTTCGTCTCGTTCGCGCTGTTCGAGATCGCCATGCAAGGCCAGCGCCGAATGGCCGCTGCGCACCAGGTGATCGGCCACGCTGTCGGCATCGCGCCGTGTATTGCAGAACACCAGCACGGACGAGGGTTGGTAGCGACCCAAGAGACGTTTCAGCAGGTCGTTCTTCTGAGCCAGATCGATCTCGAAGAAGCGCTGGCGCACCGATACGGGTGCCTCGTTCACGGTCACCGTCAGCGGATCGCGTTGCAGCCAGCCGCTGACTGCGCGGATTTCCGGTGGAAACGTGGCCGAGAACAGCAACGTCTGCCGCGAACTAGGTGTGTGCGAGACAATGCCGCGTATCGCCGGTTCAAAGCCCATGTCGAGCATGCGGTCGGCTTCGTCCAGTACCAGCACGCAGATCGCGCCGAGATCCAGAGTGGACTTGCGCAGATGGTCCTGCAGGCGTCCTGGGGTGCCCACCACGATCTGCGGCACATGGGCCAGCGAGGCCAGCTGCGGGCCGACCGAACGGCCGCCGGTCAGCGTCAGCAGCTTGAGATTCGGCGTGGTGCTGGCCAGCCGGCGGATCGCGTTGGCGACCTGGTCGGCCAATTCACGCGTGGGGCACAGCACCAGCGCCTGTACCTGATTCAGGCCCACTTCGATACGCGACAGCAGGCCCAAGCCGAAGGCCGCGGTCTTGCCGCTACCGGTACGCGCCTGCGCGATCACGTCCCGACCCTCCAGCATCGGCGGCAGGCTCTGTGCCTGCACCGGCGTCATTTTGGTGTAGCCGATGGCCTGCACGGCCTTGAGCAAGGCCGGCGGGAGCGCGAGCTGCGCGAATTCTGAGGTACCGCCGTCAGTGGACATTTATTGAGCTGATTGAGCGAGACGTTGCTCCGAAAGCAGCGTCTCGAAAGCCTGACCGTTCAAATCAAGATACAGCTGTCGCTCGGTCACCGACAGCGACAGACTGTTGCGGCGCTGCAGCGTCTTGGCCATCGACTCCAGAAATCCGCGCTCGAAGGAATACAGCGGAATGGATTCGGCGCGATGAATACGCTTGCCTGCGCACTGCGCGATCACTTGCGCGGCATCGCGGTGGGTGTAGATCGCCATCACGTCGGCCGCCTTGCTGCCGCGGTGTATCCGCTCCGCATCCGGTTGACCCACCTCGATCCAGCCGGTGATCCGGCCGGTGAGATCGCGCACCAGAATCGCCGGCTCGTCACCGGCGGATACGCCTTCGGTGAAGGCGATGCCCTCGCGATACTCCAGGCAATACGCCAGCAGCCGCGTCAGCATGAAGGCCGGCGTCTCCGAAGGATGCTGCGCCACGCGCAGCTCCAGCGTTTCGTAAACGCCCCGGTCCACATCCGCGAGCTGCACCGCAAAGTGGAGGATGGTCGAACTCAGCGCCATCGGCGCGTTCCGGTCTGCTGATCCGCGAACGGTTCAGTGCGCGGCATGGACCGGCTTGGTGGCGGCCGTTGCGCTCATGATGCGGTCGGTCCAGGCAATGCCCAGCGCGGACAGGATGAAGGCGAAATGGATGATCGTCTGCCACATCACACCAGCCTCCGTCACCGTGGTGCAGCGCACGCCCGCCGCCACCTCGGCGCAGATCGGCAGACCGCCCAGCGCACCGGCCTCGATGAACGTCTTGAGCAGGTGGATCGAGGAAATGCCGATGATCGCCATCGCCAGCTTCACTTTCAGCACCGAGGCATTGACGTGGCTCAGCCACTCCGGCTGGTCCGGATGCCCCTGCAGGCCCAAACGCGAGACGAAGGTTTCGTAACCGCCCACGATCACCATGACCAGCAGATTGGAGATCATCACCACGTCGATCAGCGCCAGCACGATCAGCATCACTTCCTGCTCGCTGAAGGCAAAGGCACCGTGCATCAGGTGCCAGAGCTCCTTCACGAACAGCACCACGTAGACGCACTGCGCCAGGATCAGGCCCAGATACAGCGGCAACTGCAGCCAACGTGAAGAAAAGATCAGAGTCGGCATCGGGCCGAGCGACTTCGGTTTGGTCAGGGACACGGGAGCGGATTCCAGGGTGCATCGGGCAGGCGCCGATTCTACAAGACCACCGTGGCACTCCGGTGCCCGGTGATGTCGATTATTTGGCCCGGCCCAATGTGGAGCCGGAGAGTCGCACAGAACTCATCTGCCATTCGATGGCCTCAGGCCTTGGGCGGCGTCCACTTCTTCGGGCCGAGCGCGGACAAGCTCATCACATCCTGGTCGCGCGACATGCCGTGATCGGCCATGCGCGCCAGATAGTGCTTCCAATTGCTGTCCTGCTCCTCGGCGAGTTGCCGCAGCACCTCCCATGAATACAGGCCACTGTCGTGGCCGTCGTCAAACACCAGGCGCACGGCGTAGGCGCCGACCGGTTCGATCCGGGAAATATTGACGTTGCGCTTCCCCGGCACGAGCTTGGGTTCGCCGCCGCCATGGCCGCGAACCTCGGCGGACGGTGAAAACACGCGCAGGTATTCGCAGGGCAGTTGCGCCTTCGATCCGTCGGCGAAGCCGACATCGAGAATGCGCGAAAGGCGGTGGAGCTTGAGAGCGGTGACTTTGACCATAGCCGTGCAGTCTCGCGCAAAGACAGGACAAGGCAAAGGGGGCGTACGGGGATTTGCACTCGGGCCTTTAAATGTACTACCGCGAAGCTGGCGCGAGCGGCCCGCGAGTTGGGGTGCGAGGCCTTGGCTGCGGAGTCGCTTCGGCGTGATCGAAGTGACCGTCGCGCAGGAATTGCAGCACCTGTTCGGCGACCCGGTCGTTGCGCATGATCCAGGTGTGGCTGGCATGGACCTCGATGAAGTCGCTCATGCCTTCGAGCCGGGTTCGGGCGACGGAGACCTTGCCGTCGTCGGCGCCCGGAATCAGATAGGAATACAGCGGGTTGAAACTGGCGGTGCCTGCAATTACGCCTACCGGGTAGTCGACAGCACCGAGACGCTTGGGCAGTGCCTGAGCGCCGGTGCCCAGCTCCATGCCGGCGGGACCATTGATCCAGGCGAACGGGGCGAGCCCGCCGAGCCGGTCGACCAATTCACTGCCTTGGTTCGGAGGCGCGAGCATGACCACGCGTCCGAGTTGCGGCAGCTCGTGCTCGGACAGGTATTGCCGCAGCACGATGCCGCCCATCGAGTGCGTGACGAAGTGGATACGTTCGTGTCCGGCTGCCAGCGTTTCGATCGCCGGCCCGACTTCTGTGCGCGCGAGCGTTTCGATGTCGGCCTTGGTCGAGTCGTAGTCGAGATTGACGACCGCATAACCGGCTTCATCGAGATCATCGGCCAGCGCATTCATGGACCGCGAGGTACGGGCCAGGCCATGCAGCAGCATGACGGCCTCGCCGGCCCAGAGCGTCGACGGAATCAGCCCCAGCAGCAAGGCGATTGAACGCCGCCATCTCACGCGCCGCACAGACCCAAGCCCGCTACAGGCCCGTTACAAGATGTAGCGCGAAAGGTCTTCGTCGCCGGCCAATGCCTGCAATTTGTCGTTGACGTAGGTGGCGTCGATCCTGAGCGTGTGGCCATCGCGATCCGGTGCGTCGAAGGCGATTTCCTCCATCAGCCTTTCCATCACCGTATGCAGGCGGCGCGCGCCGATGTTCTCGGTGGTTTCGTTGACCTGGAAGGCGACCTCGGCGACGCGGCGAATGCCGTCATCGGTGAAATCGACGGTGACGCCTTCGGTCAGCATCAATGCCTTGTACTGCTCGATCAGCGAGTGCGCCGGTTCGCGCAGGATGCGCTCGAAATCGCCGACCTTGAGCGCGTCGAGTTCCACGCGGATCGGCAGGCGGCCCTGCAACTCCGGAATCAGGTCCGAGGGCTTGGCCATGTGAAAGGCACCGCTGGCAATGAACAGCACATGGTCGGTGTTGATCGCACCGTATTTGGTGGTCACATTGGCACCTTCCACCAGCGGCAGAAGATCGCGCTGCACGCCTTCGCGCGAGACATCGGCGCCGGCGTACTCGCCGCGTTTGCAGACCTTGTCGATTTCGTCGATGAAGACGATGCCGTTTTCCTCGGCGTTGTGCATCGCCTCGGCGCGGATGGCTTCTTCGTCGACGAGCTTGGCGGCTTCCTCGTCGATCAGCAGCGGCGTGGCCTCGCCGATCTTGATCTTGCGCGACTTGCTGCGGTTCTGGTTCATGTTCTGGAACATGGACTGCAGCTGCTGGGTCATCTCCTCCATGCCCGGCGGCCCCATGATCTCCATGCGCGGCGCGGACTGGGTCAGACGCAGTTCGATCTCCTTGTCGTCGAGCTTGCCCTCGCGCAACTGCTTGCGGAAGACCTGGCGCGCGGCGCTGTTTTCGTTCTGGCGCTGTTGCGCGGCTTCGTCGAAATCCTTGGGCGGCGGCACCAGAGCGTCGAGGATACGATCCTCGGCCGCGAGTTCGGCGCGGGCGTGCACCCGCTGCATCGCCTGTTCGCGGGTCTTTTTGATCGAGACATCGACCAGATCGCGGATGATCGACTCCACATCCTTGCCGACATAACCCACTTCGGTGAATTTCGTGGCCTCGACCTTCACGAACGGCGCGTTCGCCAACTTCGCGAGGCGGCGCGCAATCTCGGTCTTGCCGACGCCGGTCGGGCCGATCATGAGGATGTTCTTGGGCGTGATCTCGCCGCGCAGCTGTTCCGGCACCTGGCCTCGGCGCCAGCGGTTGCGCAGCGCGATGGCGACAGCGCGCTTGGCGTCGGCCTGGCCGACGATGTGGCGATCCAGTTCCTGCACGATTTCGCGCGGGGTCATCATGCCCTTCTCGTCAGTCGGGTTGGCGGTCACGGGGGCGGTGAGAGTGTCCATGGCGTGCTCGTTGTTCGTGGGGTGTGTCGGCGGCGCGGGGCGCTCAGGCCGACTCGGTGCCCGGCCTGTCGATCGATTCGATCGTCAGCGAATGATTGGTATAGATGCAGATGTCGGCGGCGATGTGCAGCGACTTCTCGCAGATTTCGCGGGCGGACAGTTCGGTGTTCTCGCTCAGGGCGATGGCGGCGGACTGCGCGAAGCTGCCGCCGGAACCGATGGCGATGACGCCGTGTTCGGGCTCCATCACGTCGCCGTTGCCGGTGATCATCAGCGAGGTCTCGGCGTCGGCCACCAGCAGCAAGGCTTCAAGGCGCCGCAGCATGCGGTCGGTGCGCCAGTCCTTGGCCATTTCGACGGCGGCACGGGTGAGATTGCCACCGTGCTTCTCCAGCTTGCCCTCGAAGCGCTCGAACAGGGTGAAGGCGTCGGCGGTGCCGCCGGCAAAGCCGGCCATGACCTTGTCGCCGTAGAGCCGGCGCACCTTGCGCGCGTTGCCCTTGATCATGGTGTTGCCAAGGGAAACCTGGCCATCACCGCCGAGTGCGACCTGATGGCCGCGGCGGACGCAAAGTATGGTGGTGCCGTCGAATTGTTGCATGGCGTTCGGGGGGAGCCTGAAAACGAACTGCCAATGTGGGGGCCGCGACGGCTTCGTTCAAGTGCGGCGCACTCAGCCCTTGCGCCGCGCGCGCGGGTGCGCCGCGTCATAAACCTTCGAAAGGTGCGAAAAATCGAGCTGGGTGTAGATCTGCGTGGTGGAAATGCTGGCGTGCCCCAGCAGTTCCTGCACGGCGCGCAGATCGCCGCTGGATTCCAGCAGATGCGTGGCGAAGGAATGACGCAGACGATGCGGATGCACCCGCACGTCCAGACCCGCTCGCGCGCCACGGGCCTGCACGCGCTGCTGGATGCTGCGCACGCTCATGCGCTGGCCGCGGCTGGAAATGAACAGCGCGGATTCATCGCCGCGAAGCCAGTCGCCGCGGCGCTTCAGCCAATGCGCGACGGCCTGCTGCGCCATCGCGCCCACCGGCACGATGCGGGTCTTGCTGCCCTTGCCGGTGACGCGGACCTCGTCGCCACCGAGCAGATCGTCCACATCCAGCGCGGCAAGCTCCGCCAGTCGCAGACCGGACGAATAGAACAGCTCCAGCAGCGCGGTGTCGCGCAGGCTCAGGGCATCGTCGCCGGTGGACTGGAGCAAGTGCTCGACCTGATCCACCGACAGGGTCTTGGGCAGCGGCTTGTCGCGTTTCGGCGGGCGGATGCCGGCGGCCGGGTTGGCCTTGAGTTCGCCACGCTCCACCAATTCCCGCAGGAAGCTGCGCACCGAGGACAGGTGTCGATGCACGCTGACGGGTTTGAGGCCCTTGCGGCGCAAGGCCATCACATAGGCGCGCACGCTGTGGGTGTCGATCTGATTGGCGCGTTCGATGTCGCGCTCGATGCACAGTTGCGCGAATCCGGCCAGATCGCGTCGCGCGGCAGCCACACTGTGCGGAGACAGGCGTCGCTCATCGCGCAGGACGTCGAGGTAACGTGCGATGTCCTCGCGCAGCGTCAACCGAGTCTCGCGCGCAGGGCGGCGGCCACGAGGTCCGCCGTCATTTCCAGAAAATACTTGCCCTGCTTGGGCTGGAAGCGATCCGCGTCACGGGCGGCAAGGGCCAGCATGCCGAGATTGCGCTCCTTCTCCAGCGGCACGATCGCCGCCGACAACGGCAGCGGCCGCGCCTTGGGGAACAGCAGCTTCGCCCGCATTTCGCTGATCGGACCGCAGTCGATCAACTTGGTGCGGAAGAAGTCATTGAAATGGCGGACGATCTGGCCGCTGGCGTCAAGCCGCGTGAGTCCGTCGATGTCCTGACGCAGCAAGGTGGGCGCATGCACGCCAACGAAGACCTCGTCGACGCCGAAGTCGTCGCGCATCACCCGCGCCAAACTCGACACGACCGTGGCCAGCGTCGGCGCGCGCAAGAGTGCGCGCGCGAGGCGGTTGGCGGCATTGACGCGCTTTTCGTTCTCCTGCGCCGCGTCGACCAGACGCAGCAGGCGGTCTTCGAGCCGCGCATTCTTGCCACGCAGGATCTCCACCTGGCGTTCGATCAGGGAAACGGCCGGCCCGCTGCCGTGGCGCACCTCCAGGGTTTCCAGCAGATGCGGATGCCGCAGCAGAAAATCCGGGCTGCGCTTGAGAAAGGCGATCACTGCTTCTTCGGACACAGCGGCGTCCGTCTCTGTCGCCTCGTCCTTCACCGATTGAACCACTCCAAATCCCCCGTGAATACCGTGGTTGCGGGTCCGGTCATGAACACCGGTCGCCCTTCGCCGTCCCACTCGATCTGCAGACTACCGCCCGGCAACCGCACCGTCACCGCCTGAGCGACGCGATCCCAAAGTCGGGCCACCACCGCCGCGGCGCAGGCGCCGCTGCCGCAGGCCAGGGTTTCGCCGGCCCCGCGTTCATAGACGCGCAGGCGGAGGGTGTCGCGGTCGACAATCTGCATGAAGCCGACGTTGGCCTGCTGCGGAAAGATCGCCTGCGTCTGCAAGCGCGGACCCAGCGTGCGCACCGGTGCGGTGTCGAGATCGTCGACCAGGATCACCGCATGCGGATTGCCCATGCTCAGGGCGCCGAATTCCAGCGTGGCGCCGTCCAGTTCGTGGCGATAGCGCGTTTCGCGCTGCGCGGCGCGCAGCGGAATCTCGGCCGGCTCGAAGCGCGGCGCGCCCATGTCCACGCGTACCTGCCCATCCTCGAGCAGCTGCAGCACCAGTACGCTGGACTGGGTCCGCACGCGGATCGTGTCGCGTTCGCTGAGACCCTTGTCGCGGACGAAGCGTGCCAGACAGCGTGCGCCGTTGCCGCACTGGCCCGACTCGCTGCCGTCCGCGTTGTAGATGCGATAGTCGAAATCCACATCAGGCACCGAGGCGGGCTCCACCACCAGAATCTGGTCGCAGCCCACGCCGAAGCGGCGATCGGCGATGCGGCGCAGATCGTCCGCGCTGGGCACGAACGGCTGGCGCGTCGCGTCGATGACGACGAAGTCATTGCCGAGACCGTGCATTTTGGTGAAGGATTGCCTCATTCCCGAAAGCTTAACGCAGTCCCATGCCCACCGAGACCCTTGCCGTGCATCGTGGCGGCTGTCATTGCGGCGCCGTTCGATTCGAAGTCACGGCGCCGGCCAAGCTCACCGTGCAACGCTGCAACTGCTCGATCTGCCGGATGCACGATTTTCTGCACCTGATCGTGCCGCACGATCGGTTTTCGCTGCTGAGCGGTGAGGACCGGCTGAGCCGCTACACCTTCAACAGCGGTGTGGCACAGCACCTGTTCTGCTCGATCTGCGGCGTGAAGTCGTTCTATGTGCCGCGCTCGAATCCGGACGGCTACTCGGTCAACCTGCGCTGTATCGATCCGTCCACGCTGGCGTCGGTGCACATCGAAGACTTCGACGGGCAGAACTGGGAAGCCAACGCCCAGGGGCTGGCGGCGCTGTCGAAGCCGGACCGCTGAGCCCGGCATACGCGGTGGCGGCTTGGATTGCTCAGGTGCGCATGCTAGAAAGCAGGGCGCATCGTCCAGTGTCGCCCAGAACCTCAATAAACAGCAGTACGTATCAGGGGCAGTCCAATGCAAGTCCTCGGTGTGGATATCGGCTTCGGATTCACCAAGGCCACCGATGGTCGTCAGTACCAGATCTTCAAGTCCGTGGTCGGGGAATCCACGGAAATCCAGTTCAACGAACCGCTGCTGCAGGCCAATGCGCCATATGCGCGCCATATCGAGGTCGGCGGCGAAGGCTATTTTCTGGGCGAACTCGCGGAGGCGCAGTCGCGCGGTCGTGGCTTCACGCTGGACCAGTCTCAGTTCCTGCAGAAGTACGCGCAGACACTGGCGCTGGGCGCCACCGCACCGCTGATCAGCGGCAACGATCCAGTGCGGATCGTGACCGGCCTGCCGATCAGCTTCTACCGCAAGTACAAGGACACGCTCACGCAGTTGCTGCAGCAGCGCCACAGCTTCAACCTGATCAAGCCCAATGGCGAGCGCGAGGAGAAGGTGATCTCGGTGGAGCGCGTACGTGTGATTCCGCAGCCCTTCGGCTCGATGTTCAATCTGATGCTCAACGACATCGGCAAGCCGGCCAGCCAGCGCTTCGTGACCGAGAAGATCGGCATCATCGACGTGGGCTTTCGTACCGCCGACTACACGGTCAGCGACAAGACGCGCTATTCGGAACGCGGCTCGCAGTCCTCGGACGCCGGCATTTCACTGGCCTTCTCCGCGATTGCCAACGCTCTGATGGAGAAGAGCGGTGTCAGCGTGGAGCTGTACCGGCTCTACGACGCGGTCGGCAAGGGTTCGATCAAGATCAAGGGCAAACGCTACGACATCACCAAGCTGGTGCAGCAGGCCTTCAGCGGCCTCGCCTCGCGCATCGCCACCGAGGTCAACCGTCTGTGGGCGGATGACTGGGACATCGATGCGGTGGTGCTCACCGGCGGCGGCGGTGCAGTGCTCGCGCCCTACCTGCAATCACTGATCGAAGGCGAGCTGATCCCGGTGCCGGCGGACCAGGACGCGCGGCTCAACAACGTGACCGGCTACTACAAGTACGGCATGCACGTCTGGGGCAGTTAGCAGGCCGACAGCCTGCCGGGGCGCTCAGTTCGATTCGAACAGCGGCTCCCACAGGTCCCAGTCGATCTCCAGGCCGGGCACGGCCGCGACTTCGGTCTTGTCGCTGAGTTCGCGGATGTCGGCGGCGCCGTAGCGCGCCCCGGCGTCCAGCCGGTAGATTGTCAGAATGCGGTCCACGGGATGGACCAGCCAGTATTCGGGCACGCCGTGGCGTTCATACAGGGCACGCTTGGTGATCTGGTCCTTGCTGGCGGTGGTCGGTGACAGGATTTCGACGACCCAGTCCGGCGTTCCGACCAGCCCCGCCAGCGTGATCTTGCTGCGGTCGCAGACGACCACCAAGTCCGGTTGCACGGTGGTGTCGCTGGTGTCGGCGCCGTTGAAGCGAACATCGAACGGCGCCGCTCGCACATGACACTGCTTGCCGCGCAACTGTGCGTGCACTTGCGCGAGGATTTCCGCGCTCAGCCCCTGATGATCGTCCGATGGACTCGGCGACATCCCGTAGGCCACACCGTCGATGATCTCCCAGCGCTCGTCGTCCGGGAACTTCAGATAGTCCGCGTAAGTGTAGTGGCGATCATCCTTGCGAATCGGCGTGCGCATCATCGGGCTCCGCGGTCGTTACCGATATTGCCATTATCCGTCGGCAGGGCGCCGTCGACAAAGCGACGTGCCAGTGCCAACAGTTCCGGCAGACTCGCCACCACCGTGTCCGGGTGGTGCGGATGGCGCGGCGTTTCCGGAAAGATCTTGTCGATCCAGGCCTGATCCCAGCCGGCGCCGTTGTAAAACACCGAGGTCACTCCCGCCCGGTTGGCGGCGATCACGTCGGTGGTGCTGTCGCCCACGTACCAGCAACCGAGATCGACCGGCGCGCCCAGGTTCTCCAGCGCCTTGAGGATCAGATCGGGATGCGGTTTGCGCTGCACCACGTCATCGCCGCAGACCAGGGTGTCGAACAGCTCATGCCAGCCGGTGCCGTCCACCATGTAGATTTCGTGCGCCATGAACTGGCGCGCGCGGTTCGACAGCACACCCAGGCGTATCCCCAGCGCGGACAGCGCCAGCAGATGCTGCCGCGCATCGGCCTCCAGCGGTCTAACCGCGCCGAAGTGCTTGCCGTAGCTTTTGTCGAATTCGCGGTGGGCGATGCGCTTGGCCTCCTGATCCTCGCCGAACAGCAGCTCGAAAATGTCGGTACGCGAAACGCGGCGCTGCGCCTTGATCTTGGGATGCAGGCGGCCATGCTCGCGGATGTACTTGACCAGCTTGGCGTCTTCCATGGTCTTGGACTGCGAAGGCGGCACCACGCGGTCATGCAGGCCGATCTCCACCAATCGCGGCAGCACGTCGTCGACCGCGTGATACATCGCGTCCATGGTGTCGACCAGCGTGGCGTGCCAGTCGAACAGAATCACGCGGGGCCGCGCGCGCGGCAGATGCAGGATGCTCATGCGAATTTCAGCGGACGACACTTTCGCGTCTACCTTACGCTCGTGGTGTCGCATCCGGAATGAACGACTGCCGTTCGAACGTGGCACCATTTGTCCTGAAGCGGCCCCGGGCCGCACCTATAATCGAACGATCGTTCAGGCTGAGCGTGAGAGTGAACTGAAGGAGCAGCCCATGAATACCGTAGTGACGCATTTGCCCAACATGGCATCGGACACAACCGAGCCGAGCGAGCTGCCCGATCTCCGGGCGGCCTTCGACAAACAGCGCGACACCGCGCTACGCCTGCGAACGTCCACACCGGCCGAGCGCATCGCCAAGATCAAGCGCCTGCTGGAAGCCGTGCAGTCCTACATGCCGCAGTGGTACGAGGCCGGCGAGGCGGACTTCAAGAAGCCGCCGGCCGAAATGGACCTCACCGAGATTTTGCCGGTCGTGTCCGAAGCCAAGGACGCGATGCGGCACCTCAAGAAGTGGATGAAGCCGCACAAGGTGCGTCCCACGCGGATGATGCTCGGCAACTCCGCCTGGGTTCAGCCCGAGCCCAAGGGCCGCTGCCTGATCATCTCGCCGTGGAATTACCCGGTGAACCTCACCTTCGGTCCGCTGATCTCCGCGATCGCCGCCGGCAATACCGCCATCATCAAGCCCTCGGAAATGACGCCGCATCTGTCCGCGCTGATGGGCAAGGTGGTGCGCGAAGTATTCCCCGACGATGAGGTCGCCCTGTTCGAAGGCGACGCCGGAACCTCCCAGACCTTGCTCGAACTGCCGTTCGACCACATCTTCTTCACTGGCAGCCCGGCCATCGGCAAGGTGGTGATGGCCGCAGCGGCCAAGCACCTGACCAGCGTGACCCTGGAACTCGGTGGCAAATCGCCGACCATCGTCGACGAAACCGCCAACCTCAAGGCGGCCGCGCGCAACGTACTGTGGGGCAAGTTCACCAACAACGGCCAGACTTGCATCGCACCGGATCACATCTACGTGCACGAGAACGTGCGCGAGGCGTTCATTGGCCATTGCGTACAGGCGCTGGAAGACGCCTATGGCAAGACCGCCGCCGATCAGCTCAAGAGCCGTTCGCTGGCGCGGGTGGTCAACCAGCGCCACACGCAGCGTATCGGCGGGCTGCTGGACGATGCGCGCCAGCAGGGCGCCAAGGTGCTGTTCGGCGGTGATGTCAGCGTGGACGAATGCTTCATTGCGCCGACCCTGCTTAGCGAGATTCCGCGCAGCGCGCGCATCATGGACGAAGAAATCTTCGGGCCGATCCTGCCGATCATCAGCTACACCGATCTGGACGCGGTGATCGCCGAGATCAATGCCCAGCCCAAGCCGCTGGCCTTGTACGTGTGGAGCAAAAGCGAACTCAACATCCACAAGCTGTTGCAGAACACCAGCTCGGGCGGCACCTGCATCAACATGACGGTGATGCAGTTCGTGCACGGCAACCTGCCATTCGGCGGCGTCAACAACTCCGGCATCGGCAACGCACACGGCGAATACGGCTTCAAGGCCTTCTCACACGAACGTGCAGTGCTGCGCGCACGTCTGCCCGCAGCGTTCCTGTTCTACCCGCCGTACACCAAGACCACCTCGAAGATCATTGGGCTGCTGCTCAAGATTCTGTAGCGGCTATTCGAGCTTGTAGCCCACGCCGTAGATCGAGCGGATCAGCTCCCGCTCCGGCGCGGCCTGCTGCAGCTTGCGGCGCAGGTTCTTGATGTGGCTATCCACCGTGCGATCGGTCACGACGCGGTGGTCGTTGTAGAGCTGGTCCAGCAGCTGCTCACGCGAGAACACGCGGCCGGGCGCGCCGGCGAGCGTTCTGAGCAGACGAAACTCCACCGGCGTGAGGTCCAGCACCTGCCCGCCGATGCTCGCGCGAAAGCGCGTTTCGTCGATCTCCAGGCCCAGCGCGTCCATCGATTCGGCGGGCGTGGAATCGCGCCGCTGCCGGCGCAGGATCGCACGCACGCGGGCCACGACCTCGCGCGGCGAGAACGGTTTGCAGACATAATCGTCCGCACCGATTTCCAGACCCAGCAGACGGTCGATCTCCTCCACGCGCGCCGTCACCATGATCACCGGCACGTCCGAGAAGCTGCGCAGCTCGCGACAGATGTCCAGACCGTCGCGGCCCGGCAGCATCAGATCCAGCAGCACCAGGTCGTAGGCTTGCGCGCGTAGCGCCGGTATCGCGGCGAGGCCGTCATGCACCCGGTCCACCTCATAGCTGGCGGCGCGCAGATAGTCCGCCATCAGGCCGGCGAGCCTGGCTTCGTCCTCCACGATCAGGATGCGCGCGGCGTTCATGCCGGCTCCGCCAGCGGCAGCGCGACGCGAATGCGCAGACCACCAATGGGCGAGGCCAGCGCCTCGATGCGGCCCCGATGGGCTTCGGCGATGTTGCGGCAGATTGCCAGCCCCAGTCCGGCGCCGCCGCTGGCGCGGTTGCGCGAGCCTTCCATGCGAAAGAAGCGGTCGAACAACTGCTGCCGGGAGTCCTGCGGGACACCCGGGCCGCTGTCGTCGATGTCCACGGTCGCGAGCGAGCCCTCGACGGACACGGTGATGGAGACGCGACCGTCTTCATCCACGTAGCGCTGACAGTTCTCCAGCAGATTGGCGAACAATTGCCGCAGCCGCGATTCGTCCGCGGACACCACGATCGGCGCCAGCGCGACTGGCCCGTCCAGGGCGATGCCGCGGCTGAGCAGACGCCCGCGATAGGCGGCCGCCGTGATGTCGAGCACGTCCACCAGATCCACGGCGACCATGCGATACGCCAGCGCGCCGACATCCGCCAGCGACAGGTCGTAGAGGTCCGTCACCAGCTTGGACAGCGTTGCCACCTCGCCCTGCAAGGACTTCACGGAAGACTGCGTCAGCGGACGCACCCCATCCTCGATCGCCTCCAGTTCCGCGCGCAGCAGGGACAGCGGCGTGCGCAGTTCGTGCGAAACGTCGGCGATGAAGGCGCGACGCAGTTGCTCATTGCGCTCCAGCGTCAGCGCCAGACGGTTGAAGTCTTCGCCCAGACGGCCGATTTCGTCGCGCGTGGCCACGTCCACGCGACTGCCGTAGTCGCCGTCGGCCAGACGCCGCGTGCTGGCGGCGATGCCGCGCACGGGGCGCATCAGGCCCTGCGTGATCAGCACGGCCAGGATCGCCGCCAGCAGCACGATGGCGCCGCCGACGAACCAGCTGGCCAGGCGTTGCTGACGCAGGAAGCGCAGGTCGGCGGCCTCGGTGAGGCTCTGGAACGGCATCAAGGCCAGCCAGCCGACGGTTTCGCCATCCACGATCACGGACTGTCGCAGCGCGTCCGCCGTGAGTTCCGGGAAGCCGGCGACCGACTGTCCGTCCGCATCGAGCAGGCCCAGCCGGAAATTGGCCCCGGTCAGTTCGGGCAGCAGGTCCGCCGTGTCCGGCGGGCCGCTGTCATCCGATGAGGGGCGCATCAGCCGGAACCAGTCGCGCCGGCTGTGGCGCAGATGGTCCCAGCCGCCGTATTCGCGATACTCGTCAGCCAGGCGCGGCGCCAGGCGCTGCATGCGCTGCACGCCCACTTCGTTGAGATAACCGAGAAAGCCGCGCGTGAAGCTCAGACGCGCCGCCGCGCCCATTGCCGCCGCCACCAGCACACTCATGGCGAGCAGGGCGATGAACAGCTTGAGCGTCATGCCGGGACGGTAGCGCAAGGTTGGACAGGGAATCGGGCTTGAGCTATTAGGGCCGCCGCGCGGCGGCATGCGCAAGAAGCGCGGCGATGAATTCAAGATTTCTCCTCAATTGCTGCACATTCGGCAGCGATGCTGTACTCGACGAATTTCCCTTGCCGCGAGACCCGATGAACGCTTCTTCCAAGACCCGCCGCTGGCTGATCGCACTGGCCGTGATCCTCGTCCTGCTGGCCGGCGGATTCGCCGCGCACACCTGGCTCGGCGGCAAGAAGGAGGCGCCACCACCGAGCAGCGTCGTCGAGATCGGCGATATCGAGCGCACCGTCACCGCCGTGGGTTCGCTGCAACCCAAGGAGTACGTCGACGTGGGCACGCAGGTGTCCGGCCGGGTCGAAGCCGTGCACTTCGATATCAATGATCGCGTCAAGAAAGGCGACCTGATCGCGGAGATCGATGCCAGCACCATCGAGGCGACGATCCAGAGCGACCGTGCCGACATCGAAAACCTGGAAGCGCAGCTCGCGCAGCAGCGCGCCGAGGCGGTCCTGGCGCAGCAGCAGTACGAGCGCAACCAGCGCATGGCCGAATCGCGTGCCGTCAGCCAGGACACCGTGGATCAGGCACAGGCGGCACTGGCGGTAGCCCGTGCCAGCGTCAAGGCGACTCAGGCGCAGCTCAAGTCCGCCGCCGCCTCGCTGGAGCGCGATCTGACCAACCTCGGCTACACCAAGATCTTCGCGCCGATGGACGGCACCGTGGTTTCACAGACCACGCTGGAAGGCCAGACCGTGAACGCCAATCAGTCCACGCCGGTGATCGTGCAGGTGGCCAACCTCGACATCATGACGGTGTGGGCACAGGTCACCGAGGCCGACATCAACAAGATTCAGCCGGACATGAAAGCCTATTTCACGACGCTGGGCATGCCGGAACGGCGCTGGTCCGGCACCGTGCGGCAGGTCCAGCCAACCCCGGAAATCGTCAACGACGTAGTGCTCTACAACGTGCTGATCGACGTGGCCAACAACGAACGCCTGCTGCTGCCGGACATGACGGTGCAGGTGTTCTTCGTGCTGGGCGAGGCGCATGACGTGCCGGTGGTGCCGATCACCGCGCTGCAGCAACGCGGACCGCAGCGCTACGAAGCCACGGTGCTGACACCGCAGGGCCCGCAGACGCGGGAAGTGACAATCGGCGTGACCAGCCGACTGCTGGCCGAGGTCAAGTCCGGACTCGAGGTCGGCGATCGCGTCGTCACCGCGGCGCCGACAGGCGCGCAACAGAACGAGCGCCGTCCGCGCATGATGGGCCCGCGTCTGTGAGCGAGCCGCTACTCAAACTGGACGGGGTTGCCCGCGTTTACCGCAGCGGCGACACCCTGCTGCGTGCGCTCGACGACGTGAGCCTGGAAATCCAGGCCGGCGAGTTCGTCGCCATCATCGGACAGTCCGGCTCCGGCAAGTCCACGCTGATGAACATCCTGGGCTGCCTGGACCGCCCCAGCGAAGGCCGCTACCAGGTACGCGGCGTGGACGTGGCGCGCCTGGACGCGGACGAACTCGCGGCGCTGCGGCGTGACACCTTCGGCTTCGTGTTCCAGCGCTACAACCTGCTGCCCTCGATCTCGGCCGCGGAGAACGTGGAGCTGCCGTCGATCTATGCCGGCCGCAACAAGCGTGAACGCAGCGAGCGGGCGCAGGCCCTGCTCGCCCGCCTGGGCCTGGGCGACCGCACGCAAAACCGTCCCAATCAGTTGTCGGGCGGACAGCAGCAGCGCGTGTCGATTGCGCGCGCGCTGATGAACGGCGCCGAGGTGATCCTGGCGGACGAACCCACCGGCGCGCTCGATTCGCACACCGGCGAGGAAGTGCTGGCGCTGCTCAAGGACCTGCATGCCCAGGGTCACACCATCATCCTCATCACCCACGATGCGGACGTGGCCGCGCATGCGCAGCGCGTGATCCAGTTACTGGATGGCCGCGTGCTTGAAGACAGCGGCGTCACGGCCGCCAATCCGGTCACCCTGGAACGGCCGGCCGGTGCGCGCCATCCGCATTGGGCTCCGCAGCTGATGGAGGCCGTGAAGATGGCCTTGCGCTCCTTGCGCGCCAACCTGTTCCGCAGCCTGCTGACACTGCTGGGTGTGGTCATCGGCGTGGCCGCGGTGGTGACCATGCTGGCCATCGGCAACGGCAGCAAGCAGGACGTGCTGCAACGCATCCAATCCATGGGCAGCAACCTGCTGCTGGTGCGGCCCGGTGCGCCGGGCACGCGTCCATCCGGTGACGTGGCCACGCTGACCGTGGCCGATGCCCAGTCCCTGCGCGAGCTCGACAACGTGGCCTACGTCTCGCCGGAGCGCGAGACCAAATCCACGCTGCGTTTCGGCAACGTGGACTACCGCTCCGACATCTCCGGCGTATGGCCGGACTACCAGCACATGCAGGACTGGACGCTGTCCGCCGGCAGCTTCATCAACGATCAGGATGTGGCCGGTTATTCGGCCGTGGTGGTGCTCGGCAAGACCGTGGCCGACAACCTGTTTCCGAACCGTCCGAACCCGGTGGGCGAATACGTACTGATCGGCAATTCACCGTTCGAGGTGATCGGCGTACTCGCGCCCAAGGGCGCCAACGCCTTCGGCTCGGACATGGACGACGTCGCCCTGGTGCCGCTGACCACCGGCTTCATCCGCCTGTTCGGCCAGCAGTACCTGCGTTCGATCAACCTCAAGATCGTCGACGCCGATCAGGCCGAAGCCACCGAGGAGGCGATCCGCCAGCGTCTGATGCAGCGCCATGGCACCGAGGACTTCCAGATTCGCAGCACCGAATCGCTGATGGAAATGGTGTCGTCCACGCAGGACACGCTGACGGTCATGCTCGGCGCCGTCGCCGCGATTTCGCTGCTGGTCGGCGGCATCGGCGTGATGAACATCATGCTGGTCAACGTCACCGAACGGACCCGCGAGATCGGCGTGCGCATGGCCACCGGCGCGCGCCGCAGCAACATCCTGCTGCAGTTCAATACCGAAGCCCTGGTGGTCTGCGGCATCGGCGGCCTCATCGGCGTCCTGTTCGGTTTCGGCGCCGGCATCATCGCCGGTTCGCTGGGCAGCAAGGTCGCCTTCACCGCCGCGCCGCCGCTGCTGGCGTTCGGCTCGGCTTTCGCCACCGGTCTGCTGTTCGGCTATCTGCCGGCGCGCAAGGCCGCCTACATGGACCCCGTCACCGCGCTGGCCTCCGAATGAACATGCGTTTCGCCTCCATCACGCTCACCGCCGGCCTGCTCTGCGCCTGCAGCCAGGTGCCCGTCTACGAACGGCCCCAGGCGCCGATCGGCGCCGAGTTCGAATCCGGCACCGGCCTGCCGGATACCGTCGCCCCGCAATGGTGGCGCAGCTTCGGTAGCCCGCAGCTGGACGCGCTCATCGAACAGGCCACGGCCAGCAATTTCGATCTGCGCGCCGCCGTGGCGCGCATCGACCAGGCGCGCGCATCGCTGCGCATCGGCTCGGCTGACCTGCTGCCGAACGCCTCGGCGTCCGGCTCCCTCAGCAGCGATCGCCAGGAGCAGAACGGCCGTTGGGACAGCGGTGAATCCGACCAGGCTTCGCTCAGCGTCGGTTACGAACTGGACCTCTGGGGCGGCAATCGCGCCGCGCGTGAAGCCGCCTTGGCCCGTCTGGACGCCAGTCGCTGGAACAGCGCCGCCGTGGTTCTGGTGCTGCAGTCCGACGTCGCGACGAGCTATTTCCAGATTCTCGCCTTGAGCGAACAGCTGGACATCGCGCGCCAGAACCTGGAGGCCGCGCAGGAACTGCTGAACCTGGTGCAGGTGCGCTACGACGCCGGTGCCGCCACCGCGCTGGAACTGGCCCAGCAAAAGACCACGCTGCTGTCGATTGCCGCCACCATTCCGAGCCTGCAGCAAAGCCTGGCCAGTGCCCGCAACGCGATGACGGTCCTGCTCGGCGGTGAGCCGGGTTCGGAGCTTGCGGCCGCGCCCATCGCCGCGCTGACGGTGCCGGACCCCTCACCGGGTGTGCCTACCGCCTTGCTGGAGCAGCGTCCCGAAATCCGCATCGCCGAGGCGAACCTGATCGCCGCCAATGCCGACATCGGCGCCGCGCGTGCCGCACTGTTGCCGAGGGTCGAGCTTTCATTGTCGGCCGGCGTGTCCGGCGCGCTGACCGGTGGCAGCAGCCAGTTCGTGTCACTGGCCGGATCGCTGGCACAGACCCTGTTCAACGGTGGCGCGCTGCGCGCCCAGGTCCAGCTCAGCGAAGCGGCACAACAGGAACTGACGGCGAGCTACCTGCAAACCGTGCTGGAAAGCGTGCAGGAGGTCGAAGACAGCCTTGTCGCGCAGCGCACCACCAGCGATCGCGCCGTGATTCTGGAACAGGCCGCCGAGCAGGCGCGCGAGGTCTACCGCCTCGCTCTGATTCGCTTCGAAGCCGGCAGCGAAGACCTGCTGACCCTGCTGGATGCGCAGCGCACGCGCCTGTCGGCCGAAGACAGTCTGGTGCAGGCGCGCTACAACCGGCTGCTGGCCGCCGCCCAGTTGTTCAAGGCCGTGGGCGGCGGCTGGACCGAGGCGAGGGCCGACGAAACCTGAGAACGAAGTCGTCGGCTCAGGGTTTGACGAACTTCAGCGTCATGCGGTCGCTCTCGCCGATCGCCAGGTAACGGTCCTTGTCCTCGTCGCCCAGACGCAGCGAAGGCGGCAGCGTCCACACGCCCTTGGGATGATCCGCCGTGTCCTTGGGGTTGGCGTTGATCTCGGAGCTGTCCGCCAGTTCGAAGCCGGCCTTCTGCGCCATCCCGATCACGTAATCCTGGCGCATGTAGCCGCTGGCCTCCTGATCGTCGAGCGGGCGCGATTCCGGCAGGCGGTGGTCGACGATACCCAGCACCCCGCCCGGCTTGAGCGCCTTGTACATCGCCGAAAAGGCCGCGAGTACGTTCTTGTCACCACCGCCGCGCATGTACCAGTTGTGCACATTGCGGAACGTCAGCACCAGATCCGCGCTGCCGGCCGGCGCGATCGCCAGTTCGTCCGGCGGGCTGAAGCTGGTGACGGTCACCTTGTCGTAGAGCGCCGGGGTGGCCGCCATCTTCTCGACGAACGTCTGCCGAGAATCCCGGAAGTACGAAGAGCTGGAATCGGCGCTGAAATGGGCCGCGTAGAATTTGCCGTTCTCGCGCAGATACGGCGCCAGAATTTCGGTGTACCAGCCACCGCCCGGCCAGATCTCCACCACCGTCATGTCGTCCTTGATGCCGAAGAAGCTCAAGGTTTCATAGGGGTGCCGGTAGCCGTCCCGTTCGACATAGTTGGCCGTGCGCGTGTCGCTGGCGATCGCCTGTTGCAGCGCCGCGTCTTCGGCATGCGCCACGCCGCAGACGGACGCGAGCAGCAGCAGGCCGGCCAGGGGTTTGCGGGTTAAGTTCATCGTGTTTGCTCCGGGCTAGGTAGGGGGCAAGAGTTTGTTGTTCGACGCCAAGGGCGAGCCTGACCGCCGGACGATTATTCCAGCAAGCGATTGCACGCTTGGGTCAGCAACCATACCCGGTTCAGTCATGCGGGAACGTCACGGACATTCCGGTCTCAGGGAGGGCAACGTCACCTCCCTGAGCACAACATACCTGAGCCGCTCATCGATGCGTTCCGCATCTTCCATCTGCGCCTCCGGCAGCTCGGCGCCGTCACGGTCGAGAAGGCGAAACGTCGTGCACAGAATGACCTCAAGCTCTCGTTCCGAGCCTTTGAGCATGCCGGAATGGTATAGGGCCCCGCTCGCATCCCGCCCAAATGAACGAAGTGCGAACCGAAGCGAACTTCTCCGAATGCTGAATCCGATAGCCGGACCGTGGCAAGAAGCGCATCCCGCGCGGCAGGCTGCTGGTCCAGAAGACCTTGCAGCTCGCTCGTGCCCATTGTTCCTCCAGGCCAGCATGGTGTGGCGGAGATTCCGAGCGCCAAGGCGACCGCAGCGCGCCAACAGCGGCTACAAATCGCTCTGAGAGAACGTCCATGTGAATGATCAATGTTGCGTTCAAACTTGAAGCTAGGCATCACAGGCCCAAGACTAGTTGAAGCCCTTCGTTGATCTGCTCCATCACTTTGCCTGGCAAGGATTTAATGCGAGCAGTCAAGAGAGAACGATCAAGGGTGAGGATCTGCGACACATTGAGCACTGAGGCCTTGGGGAGACCAGAATCCGATTTGGTGATGCGGACATTACCGGGTGCGGCTGCCAAGGCGAGATTGGATGTAACGACAACAACGACAACGGTTGAAATCTTGCTGCTATTGAATGGATTGGCTTGAACGACGAGCACCGGGCGGCGAAACCCTGGGCCTGATCCGGTGGGCTCTGGGAGAGACGCCCACCAAACCTCACCACGTTTCATGAGCAATCGATGCCTGCTGCGCCTGAGCCAGCGACGGCTCTACCGTAGAGCTTTCATTTGTATAGATTTCATTGAGTTTGGCGGTAACCGCTTCTGAGCCGTGCCGGGAAAGATATTCTCGCAAAGCTTCTGCGAATAGCTGGCTGCGAGGAACATGACGCTGACGGGCCAAGCGTTCAGCCGCTTCAAAGACGGCGTCTGGTAGGGAAATGGCGATCTTCATGCCACGAAGGTATCACCTGGGTATGACCGCTGCAATAACGCCCAGATCCTGCTGTCGTTCATCCATAGCATTTTGGGGCCTCGGGCCACGCCGGAAGGTCGCAGACGTCGGCCGAGTGATTGCTCCAAGGCTTGGAGAGTTGGTCATCCGACATCAGCGGACGGCCGATGGTCTGACCGGAAAGAAGACGACTCCGCGTGACCGGGTCCGGCTCCTCATCCAGAAAACTTCGCGAAATCCGGGATGCCATCCCGCACGGCCTTGGTCGCCCCTGTTTTGCTGCGAGCGGCTAAACTGGAACAGCTTTTCGAGGAACACGCCATGCCCAACGCATCGACTGCCACACCGATCCAACAAGAAGTCCACGCACTCGCCGACCGGCTACCGGGGAATGCGACTTGGCGCGATGTCGCTTATCAGGCTGCGATGCGAGCACAAGCTGAGGAAGGGCGGGCGGACATCGCGGCCGGCCGTGTCGTCGATGGCGACGAGGTGCTGCGCTGGATCGATAGCTGGGGCACCGACCACGAGCTTGAAGCGCCGCGCCTACCGCGGTGAAGCTACGTTTTACCTATCGCGCTGCGGCTGATCTGCAACGGCTGCGCGCTTTCATCGCCAACGACAATCCGCTGGCCGCGTCAAAAGGTCGATGCGCTGAGGCGCTCTATCCGAACGCTGTCGATCAGTCGCAAATTGGCCGGGAGATCGACGAGGCCAGCGGCACGCGTCAGTGGATCGCTGGCGAATACGTCGTGCGCTACTTCATCGACGACCAAATCCTGACGGTCAACCACATCTGGCACGGAAAAGAAGCCCGGCCGGAATGAGTCATCACTGCGAGCGCCTTGACAGGCGTGTGCGGGTAGGGAAACACCGCATATCGGGGTCTCGGGCAATTTTTGCGGTGTTTCGAGGCTTTCCGAGTTCTTTACTCATGAGTCAGTAAATTAGGGAACAAAATCGCTCATGAAGCCCTTATTTTGCATAGGGTGCATGTTCTGAAAGTTTCCGTCTTCTGAGTAAGTCCTTGAATAGGCGCTGGGAAATGGCGCTATCGCTACGATTTCCGCGTCTGGTGCATTGTTTTTGGTAAGGCGTCACCGTAAATCCAAGATGGCCAAGTCGGTAATTATACGATCGGGCAAGGCGCCGAAGCGCGGTCCGGCGTGTTCTCACAGCAAGAGGATGGTCGAGTCGTGACCAATCGCGACGAAGTTCGAACGACGCACGTCAACGAGCTTGAGACGGGGAACAGCGGTCGGGAAGTGCTGCGTGAAGGCGTGCTTGAAAGCGGTCTTTTGGCAGGATATCGCGGCGACATTATTGAGGATGTTTAAGACGATGAGACGATGTCGTCGCTCATCGCGAATGCGAAACGGGCAATGGAGGCCGGGCGAGGCGTAAATCTTGAAGCCACCGACACGCATCAAAGAGTGTTCGATATGAGGGGCAACGTCGGAGGGAGTATTGGGACGAGAGGGCAACCTGGCGCAGGCTCGATGGCGGGAGCAAGCGCAGGACTGGACTCAAGCCTGAGAGATAGCTCAATTGATTCGGGGCAAGTGGCTGTTGATTACGCGTCGCGCATGCACAGTCGCATTCCGGAGATTCGCGAAGATGCAATGAAGGATTTCCGAAAAGAATTTCATCACGCTCCGGAAGATCACTATGACCGCCTGGAGGCGAATGAGTGGCTTGCACACCTTATGGCCGATGATCTTCGGGAGGAAATGCTGCGCGATACACGAGCGGCCTACGAAAGCACTGAAACGGCGATGGGAAAATCTTCAATTGACGATGCACGAACCGATTCAGAACGCGAAGATAGCCGTGAACTACAAGGGGGTGCTGGACGTAGAGCTCGAAGGAATGCAGGTCACTATAAATCGTCAGCCGAATAAAAAGGGGCGCATGTGCGCCCCTCGATTAATGACGATGTATGTAGATCGGACTCGCCGGACTCGTGAGGCCAGCCGGGTTCGTTGGATCAGTGAGCGACAAGGGGCGCTCACCAAACGACGGGCGCGTGTGAAAGCCGTGATGGTGGTACCCACCATTCGGCAAGCCCTTACGCCGGCTTTCACGACGGCCGAACCAGATGAGCATCAGGTTGCCGACGAATGCCAAGCCGAAGGCTGGACCATTGGCAACATCGAGAACGAACAGCAGGGCACCGGTCGCGAACAGACCCAGACCCAGGACGAGCGGGATCGCATCGCGGACCGCGAATGGCCGACGTGGGGTTTCGATAGTCGTGTCAGTCATGAAATAGCCCTCCGTTTCGCATGTGAAACGCGGCACCAAGTTTACTACGTTCGGCGTTGTCAAGTGCTGCATGGCGAATCTCCGTTGATCGGTAGGGAGGCGGACCGTCGCCCCTCACCAACAAGAGGGGGCGGCGCAGCTGGCCGGCGATCAACATCGCTCGCAGCCGGCCGAACCAGTTGTGAACGTGATTGGGCTTAGCCCAACTTGGCGGATTCGCGACATTGAGCGCACCAACCCATTGATTTATATAAGCGGTGCCGCCAAAGGTCTGCATTACACAGCGGCGGCGGATTCAGCTTGCGCGGCGGTGATTTTGGAGATTACGGTGACATGATACGAAACGCCCCAATCCTACTGCCTTCACCTGTAACGCTTTTGGGTCTTGCACCCACGATAAAGATCGCAGACACCGGTCGAGTGATTGGTCCAAGGTTCTGATTTATAAGACATCGTGACAACCGATAAATAGTGCTTGGAACATCATGTCGCCGCAATCCTTCAGGCTTGCCAGGACCGGAACATCGTAGGTCAGCGGTGCCGAAGATGAGTGCTACGCCTCTTTCGATCAGTGCTCCGCACATCTACAAATCTTCCGGCCGGAGTCCTGTGTGCTTGGCAATTCTTGCAAGCATTCGCGGGCCGATTTCTTCACGATCATGGAATGCGAACACATAATCCGGCCATCCTTCGCGGTGCAGCGTCCTGTGCGATCCTGACTGGCGCTTGAGGCTCCAGCCGATCTGCTGAAGCGCTGCGAACACTTTGCTGGCCTTTGACGAAGGCCAGCTGCTCATGCAGCTTGCAGACCGATGCGTATCGAAATGGGCGCTGTTTCATTTTGTTCCAACCGCTCGGCGAGAACTCGAAGCGCAAGCGTTTCAGCTTTACGCATGGCATCTTCCGCGCTGACGCCGTATGCAAGAACCCCCGGCAATTCCGGGACTTCAGCCAACCATCGACCATCGGCTTCTTGCTCGTATTCGATCGTATAGTCCATGGTTAACTCGGCTGGCTTCGATGTATGCATTCTATGCAGTTCTCAGGCTCAAGTTCCAAGTGCAAAACCTCGCTGAAGCTAAGGTCGTTTCTCGATATTGCGTCCATGCCTTTGGTTGAGTCGGTCACTGCCTGGAAAGCGATAGGGGCATTCGCCGAATTAGACGCTTCATGCAGGATCGCGACAAGCAATCCCAGCGTGGGGATCGGGACTGCTCGAAAAGGCCGCGATCGAACGGCCTTCTAGTCAAGCGGGTGCCTACTGACGCCGGCCGTTCAGCCGAAGCCTTGGCTCCCCGTTCAAGCAACATGCTGTTGCCGCGCCTCCGAAACCTCGCGCGTATCCACGGCCGCGATGCGGCGCAGATAGTCCGGCGAGAAATCGTCGGTCTGGATGGCGTCGAGGCGTGCCTTTTCGTACTCGTCCAGCACCTGGGCTTGCTCGGCGGTGATTCGGCCGTTGGCAATCGCGTTCTTCAGGCGTTCTGCCAGGGTGTCTCCCGGCGCTTCGCCGTCTTGCGCGGCGCTGTCGAGCAGGTCGGTGACGGCGGCGGCTTCGTGCAGCAGTGTGAAGGCGCGTTCCATGCGGCCGACGGCATCGTCCGGGCCGCCGACGGTGTAGACCGATTGGCTGAGGCGATCGCGCAGCGCGCTCGGCAACATCATGTGTTCGGCCAGTTCGGCGGTCAGCGCGTCGGACGGCTCGCGATGCGAGCGGCCCAAGGGGAACACCAGACGGCGTATCACGCCGGCGGCAAAACGGTTCGGGAAGTTGGCGAAGAAGCCTTCGAACGTGAGTTCGATCTGCGACAGGCAGTGCTGCAAGGCCCAGCGGGCGTAGGGCAGGTCTTCTTCCGGCTCGCCTTCGTCGCGGTGGTACTTGAGCACGGCGGAGGCCATATAGAGGTGGGACAGCACGTCGCCCAGGCGGGCGGATAGGCGTTCCTTGCGCTTGAGGTCGCCGCCCAGAATGCCCATGGTCACGTCGGAGACGATGGCCAGCGAGGCGGACATCCGTTCGAGCTGTCGGTAGTACGAGGCGAGGGGACCGCTCAGTGGTGCGCGCGCGAGGCCGGCGCCGCTGAGGCCCAGGCTGAGTGCGCGCACGGCACGATTGATCGAATAGCCCAGGTGCGCCCATAACGTCTGGTCGAAGGCTTCGAGGTCGTCGTGTCTTGAGGCTTCCATTTCCTTGAGCACGTAGGGATGGCAGCGGATCGCGCCCTGGCCGAAGATCATCAGATTGCGGACCAGGATGTTGGCGCCTTCCACGGTGATCGCCACCGGCGCGGCCTGATAGGCGGAGGCCAGGTAGTTGCGCGGGCCCTGCTGGATGCCGCGCCCGCCGTGCACGTCCATCGCGTCGGCGACGATGCGGCGCATCAGTTCGGTCATGTGGTACTTGGCGATCGCGGTGACCACGCTCGGCGCGCAATGGTCCACGGCGGAACTGGTGAGCACGCGCGTGGCTTCCATCAGGTAGGTCAGCCCGGCGATGCGGCCGGTGGCTTCCTGCACGCCCTCGAACTTGCCTACCGGCAGGCGAAACTGGGTTCGAATGCGTGCGTAGGCACCGGTCATGCGGTAGGCGGTCTGCGCGGTTGCGGCGGCCAGTGCCGGCAGCGAGATGCCGCGACCGGCGGACAGACATTCCACCAGCATGCGCCAACCGCGACCGGCATTGGCGGGGCCGCCGATGATCCAGTCCAGCGGCACGAACACGTCCTTGCCGAAGATCGGGCCGTTCATGAAGGCGGAGCCGGGGTAGTGGCGGCGGCCAATCTCGACGCCGGGATGATTCGCCGGCACCAGCGCGCAGGTGATGCCGTAGTCCACCCGCGACTTGTCGCCAAGCAGACCTTCCGGATCGCTGAGCTTGAAGGCCAGACCGACCACGGTGGCGATCGGCGCCAGCGTGATCCAGCGCTTGGAGAAGTTGAGGCGGATACCGAGGGTGCGGCGGCCCCCGAGTTCGCCGTAGCAAACCTCGCCGTGGTCCGGCATGGCGGTGGCGTCGGAGCCGGCTTCGGGTCCGGTCAGGCCGAAGCAGGGAATCTCCCGGCCGGACACCAGTCCCGGCAACCATTGCTTCTTCTGCTCGGGCGTGCCGTAGATCATCAGCAGTTCGCCCGGCCCCAGCGAATTCGGAACCATGACGGTGACAGCCACGGCGATCGAGCGCGTGGCGATGCGCGTGACCACTTCCGATTGGGCGCGCGCGGAGAAACCGAGCCCGCCGTGTTTCTTGTCGATCAGCATCGCCAGAAAGCGCTGCTCGCGGATGTAGTCCATCACCGGCGCCGGAATCTCGCGCAGTTCGAAGTCGATCTGCCAGTCGTTGATCATTGCGCACAGCGTGGCGCATTGATTGTCGAGGAAGGCCTGTTCTTCTTCGGTGTATTCGGTACGCGGGAAGTCGAGCAGCTGCTTCCAGTTCGGGCGGCCGCGAAACATCTCGGTCTCCCACCAGGTGTCACCGGCCTCCAGCGCATCGCGCTCGGTCTGCGACATCTCGGGCATCACGGCCTTGAAGCGTTCGAACAGACCGCGGGTGAGCACGCCGCGTCGCAGCGGAACAATGTTGAACGCCAGCAATAACAGCAGTGGCACACCCAGTATCGCGGCGCCCGCGGTACCGAGCAGACCGGCGACCAGCAGCGCGGCATAGGCCACGGTGACCACGGCGGTCCAGACCAGCAAGGGCGCGCCGACGTAGGCCAGCGTCCAACTCAGCGCCAGCACCACCAGCGTGACGGTAAGGCTCAACATCCCGATTCCTCCGGATTGGAGATTAAGGCCCAGGCGGTGCCGCGTGCTTGTCTGCGGTGCCCGGAACGCGTGCGGACTCGATATCGCGAGCCCGCGGAATCAGCATTTTGATCATCAACTTGAAATACTGGCTGAATTCTGCGCCTTCGGGGAAGGTTTCCGGTGCATCGCGGTGCACCTGCTGATTACCGATGAAGGTGGCGTAGGCGAAGGTGGACCACAGCTTCGCCTCGGGCTCGCCGAGGCCGAGCGCCTGATAGCACTCGTGCAGGTAGTTCATGCGGCGCGCCGAAACACGACGCACGACGGTGCCGACATGCGCGTGATCCGAGGCGGCGGCCAGCGCCAGATAGAGCCGCCCGGCACGATGGCTGGCATTGGCCCGCTTGAACAATTTGACGATGCGGTCATAGGGATCCGACACATCGGCAACCGCGATGATCATATCGTCGGTTTCCTGACGCTCCCACAGTTCCAGGGCGCGGCGCATCAGCGCTTCGCGATTCGGGAAATGCCAATAGAAACTGCCCTTGGTCACGCCCAGCGAACGGGCCAGCGGTTCGACCGCCACGGCCTCGATTCCGCTGGATGCCATGGCCTCCAGAGCGGCGGCGGCCCAGTCATCGGCGGTGAGATTTTGTCGGGGAGTGTCCATATCGGATCCTGGGCGTAGCGGTCTCCTCCGCCTGGCTTTGCCCTCAGCGGGGCCGCGCGACTCTAGCAATGCGCCTGCGTATGGGCAAACCGAACGCGATGACTAAAGACCGTGTCGACGCGGTGTGGCGACCTGCGCCGGGAAGGCAATGGCGGCATGATAAAACCCGCTGCGGGCGCGCGCGATGTACCGCCCGGTGAAACGACGGATGACGACAATCAGGGATGAGGAGAACCCGATCATGAGATCAAGCCACCGCTTGCCGGTCTTGTTGATTGCCACGGGCGCCGTGGCCGCGATCGCACTGACCGTACCGACCCACGCGGCGGTTCCCGATGCGCAGGCCGCGAAACTGGGCGGCGTTCTGACTCCGCTGGGTGCGGAAGTCGCCGGCAACGCCGAGGGCACGATTCCGTCCTGGAATGGCGGACTGCTGAGCGCGCCGCCCTGCTTCGCCGGCGCCGGCTCGCGCTACTGCGATCCCTTTGCAAACGAGCAAGCCCTGTTCACGATCACGCCCCAAAATCTCGGGCAGCACAAGGACCGGCTCAGCGAAGGGCAACAGGCGATGTTCGAGCAGTTTCAGGACTACGCCATGCCGGTCTATCCGAGTCGACGCACCGCCTCCGCACCGCGCTGGGTGTACGCGGCTACGCGGGCCAATGCCTTGCGCGCCGAGCTGGCGGAAAATGGAGAAGCGCTGCACGACGCCGCCACCGGCATCGCCTTTCCGATTCCGCAGAACGGTCGTGAGGTGATCTGGAATCATAGAACCCGTTATCGCGGTGTCGCACTGCGGCGCTGGAACAACCAGTTTGCGGTCACCGCCGCCGGCATCGTCAATGCCGTGAAGTTTCGCGAGGACGTGCTGTTCAACTATTCGCAGAAGGGCGCCGCGCCGGACGATCTCGATGACTGGCTGATGTTTGTCGCGCTGGTGGTCACGCAGCCGGAACGGTTGGCGGGCACGATCCTGTTGCTGCACGAGCCACTGGACCCGGAGGAGGAGGACCCTCGCGCCTGGCAGTTCAACCCCGGCCAGCGCAGCCTGCGACAGGCGACCAATATCGGCTACGACAATGCCGCGCTGGCCGCCGACCGGCTGTTGACCAACGACCAGTTCGACAGCTTCAGCGGTGCGATGGATCGCTACGACTGGAAGCTGCTGGGCAAACAGGAGCTGTTCGTGCCGTACAACAGCTATCGGCTGCACAGCGACCAGCACCGCTACAGCGAGATTCTCGGCAAGCACCACATCGAGCCGGCGCTGACGCGTTATGAACTGCATCGCGTGTGGGTGGTGGAAGCGCGGGCCAAACCGGGAATCGTGCACGTCTACGACCGGCGCGTGTTCTTCGTCGACGAGGATTCCTGGCAGATCGTGGTGGCGGACCTCTACGACCGGCGCGGCGAGCTGTGGCGCCTGCAGGAAACGCACACGATCAACCAGTACGACAAGCTCCGCATTGCGCCGGTGGCGGAGGTGGTCTACGACCTGCCGGACCGACGCTATCTGGTGCAGGGACTCAACAACGAAGACCCCGAGGATCAGGACATGGACTTTGAGGCGCGCGATTTCTCGCCGGGCCGCGTGACGCGCCGCGCCAAAAAGTAGGCGGCGTACAACGAACCAGGCCGGCGCAATGCGCCGGCCTGGTTCGTGACAACTGCTCTGAAATCAGTCGCCGCGGTACGAGCGCTTGCGTTCGTGTTCCTTGAGGAACTTCTTGCGCACGCGGATCGACTGCGGCGTGATCTCCACCAGCTCATCGTCATTGATGAATTCCAGCGCCTGTTCCAGGCTCATCTTCACCGCGGGCGTCAGCAGCACGTTTTCGTCGCTGCCGGAGGCACGAACGTTGGTCAGCTTCTTGCCCTTGAGGATATTGACGACCAGATCGTTGTCACGCGAGTGGATGCCGACGATCTGGCCTTCATACACCTCGTCGCCCGGCTCGGCCATCATGCGGCCGCGATCCTGCAGGTTGAACAGCGAATAGGCCAGCGCCTTGCCCTGCTCGTTGGAGATCAGCACGCCGTTGTGGCGATTACCGACATCCGCGTCAGCCTTGGGGCCGAAGTGGTCGAAGTTGTGGGCAAGCAGGCCGGTGCCCGAGGTCATGGACATGAATTCGGTCTGGAAGCCGATCAGGCCCCGTGAGGGAATCGCGTACTCCAGGCGAACCCGGCCCTTGCCGTCCGGCACCATGTTCTGCATGCGGCCACCACGCTCGGACAAGCCCTGAATCACGCTGCCCTGGGTCGCCTCTTCCACGTCGGCGGTCAGGATTTCGAACGGTTCGTGGATCTCGCCGTCGACCTCGCGCAGGATCACCTGCGGACGCGACACCGCCAGTTCGTAGCCCTCGCGGCGCATGTTCTCGATGAGAATGCCCAGATGCAGCAGGCCGCGACCGGACACGCGGAACTTGTCCGGGTCGGCCGTGGGTTCCACGCGCAGCGCGACGTTGGTCTTGAGTTCGCGTTGCAGGCGGTCACCGATCTGGCGACTGGTGATGAACTTGCCTTCCTTGCCGGCGAACGGGGACTTGTTGACCTCGAAGGTCATGCTCATCGTCGGTTCGTCGACCTGCAAGGTCGGCAGGGCATCGGGTGACTTGGCGTCGCAGATAGTCTCGGAGATGCCGAGATCGTCGATGCCGGACAGCGCCACGATGTCGCCGGCCTGCGCTTCGCTCGCCTCGATCTTGTTGAGGCCGAGGAAGCCCATCACCTGCAGGATCTTGCCGTTGCGCACCGCGCCGTCGCGGCCCACCACCGAAACCTGCATGTTCGGTCGCACTTTGCCGCGCTTGATGCGGCCGGTGCCGATGATGCCGACGAAGTTGGAATACTCCAGCGAGATCACCTGCATCTGGAACGCACCGTCCGGGTCCACGTCCGGCGACGACACCTTGTCGACGATGGTCTGGAACAGCGGCGTCATGTCGCCCTCGCGCACGTTCTCGTCCTCGCCTGCATAGCCCTGCAGGGCGGAGGCGTAGATGAACGGGAAGTCGAGCTGCTCGTCGGTGGCGCCGAGCTTGTCGAACAGGTCGAACACCTGGTCGATGACCCAGTTCGGTCGCGCGCCCGGGCGGTCGATCTTGTTGATGACGACGATCGGCTTCAGGCCTAGCGCAAACGCCTTTTGCGTGACGAAGCGCGTCTGCGGCATTGGGCCGTCCACGGCGTCGACCAGCAACAGTACCGAGTCCACCATCGACAGCACACGCTCGACCTCGCCACCGAAATCGGCATGGCCCGGGGTGTCGACGATGTTGATGCGGAATTCGGTATCGTTGCGCGGGTCGGTCCAGCGCAGCGCGGTGTTCTTCGCCAGAATGGTGATGCCGCGCTCCTTTTCGAGCGCGTTGGAATCCATGATGCGTTCGCCGAGGTCCTCACGCTTGTCCAGCGTGCCGGACTGACGCAGCAGCTTGTCGACGAGAGTGGTCTTGCCATGGTCGACGTGCGCGATGATGGCGATGTTGCGTAAATTCTGAATCACGGGGACGGCTGCTCGATCAGGGGCCGGGAAACGGCGCTAGCGCGCATGGCCGGACGGCCACGCGGGTAAAAGGCGGCGGATTATACGCTCGGAAGGGTGACGCCGGTAGTGTGCAGCGCCAGGCCGCGCAATACGCACGCATCGTGCATTTCAAGCCGGTGCCCGGACAGGCACCGGCTCAGGACGTTCACGGATCGAATCATGGGACAGGGAGCGACAGCACCGCAGCTGCGCAGGCTGATCTTGGTATCGGCGCTGCTGGCCGGTTGTGCCTCCGCGCCCGCGCCCGTAGCGCGCAAGCCATCGCCCCCGCCGCCCCCGCCGCCGCCGGTTGTGAACAGCGTCGATACCGGCAGCGCGATGCGCCAGCTGCTCGAAATCAGTGGCCAGCGCAGCGTCGCACAGCTGGCCAAGCGCGAGGCGATCTGGAACGACCCCGGTCTGCGCATTCCCCTGCCCAGAATGATGGAACGTGCCTCGCGCTATCTGACGATGCGTGGCTATTCGCAGGAACTGCAGGCCTTCCACAAGTCGATCAATCACGCTGCGGAACTGGCGATCGCCGATTTCGGTGGCCCGCTATCCGATGTGACGCTGGCGGTGCAGTGGCCGGCCGGCGGCCGCGTCGCGGGTGGCGATGTCGCCGCCACCGCCTATCTGCGCAATCAGGCGGGCGAAACCGTGCGCCGTCAGCTCAGTCCGCTGGTCGACCTCGCCCTGCGCCAGACCCAGGCGAACCGCGAATACGAAGCGCTGATACTGGGTGCCGGCGACCTCGGCGCCTTTCTCGCCGGTCCGCGCGACGATCTGTCCGCGTTCGTGGCCGATCGCGCCGTCGCTGCACTGTTCAAGACCATGGGCCGCCAGGAAGCACGGCTGCGCCGCGACAGCGACGGCGGCGGGGTCGACATCCTGCGGCGCTGGTATCAACAGAACGCGCGGGCAGCGGCCTCACCGTAGCGTTTCGACTACGGAGCATTCGCGACCGGGAACGTCCGGTACGCGTATTCGAAGCTGTCGTAGTACATCCGTGCAGGATCGAGCCCGGCCTCGGTGAACGCGCGTTTGCCGGCTTCGATCATCGGCGGCGGGCCGCTCATGTAAAGCTCGTGGCCGGCGATATCCGGGACATGGCGCAGCACTTCCTCGTGGACCCAGCCGCGCCCACCTTGCCAGTCTGCATCCGGCTCCGACAGCACGGGCACGTATCGCAACGATGGACAACGTTCGCTCAGCTCACGCAGCTCGGCATCGCAATACAGGTCGCGCTGCGCGCGTGCCCCCCAGAACAGCGTCATCGGCCGCGTTTCACCGCGTTGCACGCATTCCTGGAGCATCGCCCGCACCGGCGCCAGACCGGTGCCGCCGGCCATGAACACCATCGGCCGCCGCGTGTCGCCGCGGACGAAGAAGGCGCCCAGCGGCGCCTCGAAACGCAGGATCGTGCGCAGCGGCATGTCGTGCGCCACCCAGTTGGCGAAGCGGCCGCCCGGTACCACGCGCAGGTGCAGCTCGATCAACTCCGAGCCGGAGGCATTGGCGATCGAAAAGCTGCGGCGCCCGCCGTCGTCGGTCAGTACATCCAGATACTGGCCGGCAAGCCATCGCAACGGCCGTTCGCTTTGCGGCAACCGCAGGCTCAGGCCGATCACGTCATGCGTCAGCCAGCATTTTCCGATCACGCGCGCCGGCCACAGCTGTGGCCTCAAGGCCGCGAACTCACCCGGCAGATGCAGATCCAGATGCACTTCGCCCATCGGCCTGGCCAGGCAGCTCAGCGTAAAGCCAGCGTCACGTTCCGCCGGACTCAGGGCCGGGGGTTCTCCCAGGGTTTCGACCCGACCCTGCGTCACCTGGGCACGGCAGGCACCACAAGTACCGCTCTGGCAGCCGAACGGCAGGTTCAGGCCTTGGCGCTGCGCGGCGGCCAGGATGGTTTCGCCTTCGGAAACATCGAACGCGGTATCGCTGTTGACCAGATAGACTTTGTGCATGAATCGGGCAATCACTCTGTCGGAAAAGGCATTGATCGTCGGTTGCGGCGACATCGGCCAGCGCGTCGCTCGGCGGCTTCTGGAGTGCGGCGTCGAGGTTAGCGGAGTGGTTTCTTCCGAGCCAGGCGCGATCCGGTTGGCCGGACACGGCGTTCCCGCGCTGGCATACGACCTCGACCGCCCCGCGACACCGCCCCAGGCCCCGCTGCTGTTCTGGTTCGCGCCACCGCCCAAGGCCGGCCTCAGCGACCCGCGCCTGCGCAACTGGCTGGCCGCGGCACGCGGTATCGAGCGCATCGTCTACATCTCGACGTCCGGCGTCTATGGCGATTGCGAAGGACGCTGGATCGACGAGGACGAACCGTTCAAGCCCCAGACCGATCGAGCGCGGCGCCGGGTCGATGCCGAGAACGCGCTGGCCGAGTGGCGCGCCCGCGGGGGCGAGACCGTCGTGCTGCGCGTCCCCGGCATTTACGGACCGGGCCGGCTGCCGGAACGGCGCCTGCGCCAAGGCTTGCCGGTGATCGACCCGGCCGAAAGCCCGTACAGCAACCGCATCCATTCGGAAGATCTCGCCACAGCCGCCTGCGCGGCGGCGCAGTGCGGTATCGACGGCGCGGCGTACAACATTGCCGACGGCCGTCCCAGCCCGATGGCGGACTACTTCCTGCGCTGCGCGACGCGGCTGGGCCTGCCGCCGCCGCCGATAATCCCGATGGCACAGGCACGGCGGGCGCTGACGCCGGCGATGCTGTCGTTTCTGGAAGAGTCCAAACGATTACGGATCGACCGCATGCGCGAGCAGCTGGGCGTGGTACTGCGGTATCCGAGCCTGCGCGAAGGACTCGCGGACTGCGTCTGAAAGCGCTTGGTTCAAGCGCGGCTCAGGCACCCCGCGTGATACTCGGGCCCGCTGCCTGGCCAATGGCCAGCATTGATACGGCGTAAAGCCGCCAAGACCCGCAAGGAGACGATTCGGATGAGCATGATGCAGGAATTCAAGACTTTCGCGATGCGCGGAAACGTCATCGACATGGCGGTTGGTATCGTCATCGGCGGCGCCTTCGGCAAAATCGTCTCCTCACTGGTGGCCGACGTGATCATGCCGCCGCTGGGCATGCTGATCGCCGGCGTTCCGTTCAAGAATCTGGCCGTGGTGCTCAAACAAGCCACCGAGGACGCACCTGAAGTGGCGATCCGCTACGGGCAGTTCATCCTCACGATCGTCGATTTCATCATCATCGCCTTCGTGATCTTCATGGTGGTCAAGGGCATCAATACGGTTCGCCGCAAGGAAGAGGCCAAGCCTGCACCGCCACCGCCGCCGCCGGCCCCGAGCAAGGAAGAAGTGTTGCTCGGCGAAATCCGCGACCTGCTGAAGACGCGCCAGTAAATCCAGGCTCAAGCCCGACGGTCGATGCACCGGATTCCGGCGTAGTCCCTGCCCTACGCCGGAATCCGAAATGTCCGACACAGTTTGTCGCTCTATCCCCCATCTACGGGATTGTCGTGCCTCCGCGACACGACTATCGTTTCGACCTGATACGCCGGGGCGTTTAAGGAGGGGAACAATGAACATGGACCGTGAAATCGGCAAGATCGTGCTGCATGTGCAGAATCTGCTGCGGCAAATCCAGCAGGAAGGCGATGTGGAAGCCCTTGCCGCGCTCGAAGCCACTCTGCAGATCGCCACCACCAAGTTGCGCAACGCCAAGCGCAGCATGCGCGGCAAACTCACACCGCTACGCGTGGCCTGCTGATCGCCACCACATAGGTAAGCCGCGCGACACACGTTCTACAATCGGGCTCCATTTTCTCGCCCGAGCCACCATGCGCGCAGTGCTTCTGGATGCCGGCAGCCTCGGCCACGATGTGGACCTGGGCCCGATCCGGCAACAAGTCGACTCACTGGACATTCACGACGCCACATCGGCCGATCAGGTGATCGAGCGCCTGCAAGGCGCCGAAGTGGCGCTCAGCAACAAAGTGGTGATCGACGCGCAGGCAATCGACGCACTGCCGTCGCTGCGCCTGATCTGCGTACTGGCCACCGGCACCAACAACATCGACCGTGCCGCCGCGCAGGCGCGTGGCATTGAGGTCGCCAACGTCGAAGCCTACGGCACCGCCAGCGTCGCCCAGCACTGCCTGATGATGATGCTGGCGCTGGCCACGCAGCTGCCGCGCTACCGGCGCGATGTCGCCGAGGGCCGGTGGCAGACCAGCGAGCGCTTCTGTCTGATGGATCACCGCGTGTTGCAACTGGCCGGCAAGCATCTGGTCATCGTCGGTTCCGGCGCGCTCGGTCAGGCGGTCGCCCGACTGGCGCGGGCCTTTGAAATGCGCGTCAGTTTCTGTGCCCGTCCCGGCAAGGAATCGCAGGATTCGCGTCCACCACTGGCCGCCCTGATCGAACAGACCGACGTGCTGAGCCTGCATTGCCCGCTGACCGAGGCGACTTATCATCTGGTCGACGCATCGCTGCTGGCGCGCATCAAGCCCGGCGCCCTGCTGTTGAACTGCGCACGCGGCGGACTCATCGACGAACTCGCGGCGCTCGATGCCTTGCGCAGCGGTCGTCTCGGCGGTCTCGGCGTGGACAGTCTGCCGCAGGAGCCACCGGTGGACGGGCATGCGCTGATCGAGGCTCTGCACGAACCGCTGAACCTGCTGGTGACGCCGCACAGTGCCTGGATCACACCGGAAGCGCGCCAGAACATGGTGAACCTGAGCGCGCAGAACCTGCGTCGCTTCCGCGAAGCGTTGCGTTAAGCCTCCATTCCCAGCCGCTTCATAGACTGTCTGTCGGTTTATAGCGACAGGCACACCCGCTTGAACAAACCATGTGCGTTGTTGATCTACAACCCGCACGCCCGCAACGGCGGCAACAATCTGGACACCGGCGTCAAGCTGCTGCGCCGGCATGGGATCGAGGTCCTGGAAGCCACGCCGTCGAGCGCCAGCGAGCTGGCCGAGTTGTGCGAGCAGCATCGTGGACGTATCGATCGCGTGATCGCTGCGGGCGGAGATGGCACGGTCAATCTGGCGCTCAACGGAATCTTCGGGCTCGACCTGCCGTTGGGCGTAGTGCCCATGGGCACCGCCAACGACTTCGCCAGAACCCTGGAACTGCCCAGCATGATCGAGGACGCTTTCGCGCAGATTTCGGAGGGGCGAACCGTCAGCGTCGATGTCGGAGAAGTCAACGGACACTACTTCCTCAATGTGGCGCATATCGGCTTCGGCGTAGCGGTTTCGCACCACCTCGATTCGGGCCTGAAGCGCTGGCTGGGTCCGCTGAGTTACCTGATCGCCGCCACCAGCGCGCTACGGGTGTTGCGGCGCTTTCATGTCACGCTGCGCTTCAACGGTCAGCGCATGACGATGAAAACCGTGCAGGTCGCGGTCGGCAATGGCGTGTTCTACGGCGGCGGCACGCCGGTTGCCGAAAACGCGCGCATCGACGATGCCGGGCTCGACCTCTGCGTGGTGCCGCCGCAACCCTGGTGGCGCTGGCTCAAGGTGGCGCTCGCCCTGCGCACCGGTTCCACCCACAAGCTGGTGGACGTATTCACGCAGCGCGTCCGCGCGGTGGAAATCGACACCACACGCCCGCATACGATCACCGCAGACGGCGAGATCATCGGCAAGTCGCCGGCGCGCTTCGTTTGCCATCCAGCAGCCTTGCGGGTGTTCGCGTCGCAGACCCTGCCCGACAAGCGTATCGATCAGGAGGCGGCCTGAAACGAGCAGCCAGGGACCGTTCGGCCGCCGTTGTACCGCCGCCGATCCTGTGCGTCCTGTTCGGCACCGTCAGCAGCGATCAGATTGTCATCCAAGCGTCATTCGCGAACGAACCCGAGGTTCGCGCGCAGACATGGAGGGCACCGCAATGACCGACTACATTTTGCTGACAGCGCTGATCATCGTAGGCATCACTGCCTTTCTCGACGGACGTTTGCTATACCGACTCAACCGCCGCTGTGTTCATGCCCGCGAGGGCCGCAACGCCGATAACCGCCTGTTGCGCTGGTACGCGCAAGGCTTCGATCAGCCTTTGCGGTTGGCGCGCTGGCTGGTTCGGATCAACGCCCTGCTGCTGGCAGCGGCGCTGCTGCTGCAAAGCGACCCGGTATTGGTCGCCAGCGCCGCAGTGATGCTGATCCTTGGCGTGTATGAACTGCAGTCCGGATCCAGCGTGGCGCGTCGCCACCTGGAGACCATCAATGTCCAGCAGCCGCCGCCTGCCTCCCGCTGAGCATTCTCTTACCGCGTCGCGCGCTTGGTTCGCGCCGCCACTACTGAGACACTGCCGCATGTCCAAAACGGGACCGGACTGAAGCATCGTGCCGGCTCCTGAGCCTGGGAGGGGCGCGACATGAAGCTCATCATCAAAATCGGTCTGGTGCTGTGGTTCGCGCAAGCCCTGGTGATTCGCGCGGCAAATCCGCCGGCACTGATGCTGGCCGAGCGCTATGAAACCGGCGTCGATCTCGACGCCTACTGGGTTAGCGAAAAGCTCGACGGCGTACGCGGCTACTGGAGCGGCACCGAACTGCTCACGCGCGGCGGCTACCGCATCGAAGCGCCGCCCTGGTTCACGCAAGGCTGGCCGTTGCAGCCGCTGGACGGCGAGCTGTGGATGGGCCGCGCGCGCTTCGCCGAACTCAGCGGCACCGTACGGCGCACCACACCGGACGAAGCCGCCTGGCGTGAGCTCAAGTTCATGGTCTTCGACCTGCCGGCTCATCCCGGCACCTTCGACGAACGCCTGGCCGCGCTGCGCGAATTGATACCGACGCTGCAGATTCCCTGGCTACGGCTGATCGAACAAAGCCATGTCGCCAATGTCGCCGAACTGGATCGACGGCTCGATCGCGTGGTCGCGGCGGGCGGCGAAGGCCTGATGCTGCATCGCGGCGCGGCGCCATATCGCGCGATTCGCAGCGACGATCTGCTCAAGCTCAAACCTTACGACGACGCCGAAGCACGCGTGGTCGGCTACGTGCCGGGCCAGGGTAAGTATCGGGGCGTGCTCGGATCGTTGGTGGTGGAACGACCGGATGGCCTGCAATTTCGTCTGGGCAGCGGCTTTTCGGACGAGCAACGTGCTGATCCGCCGGCACTGGGCAGCTGGGTGACGTATCGTTACAACGGCTTCACCGTCAACGGCGTTCCCCGTTTCGCGCGCTTCATGCGTATCCGCGACGAGATGCCGCCACCCGATCCGCCCGCCGAACCCGCTCAGCCCTGATGTCCAGCCTCATTGATCTGCATTGCCACTCCACGGCATCCGACGGTCGTCTGCGTCCCGCAGCCGTGGTGCAGGCGGCATCCGCGGCCGGCGTCCGCGTGTTGGCGTTGACCGATCATGATGGTGTCTCCGGCCTGCCCGAAGCGCAGACCGCGGCGGCCGAAGCCGGCCTGCATCTGCTGCCCGGAATCGAACTGTCGACCACCTGGAACCGTCAAGGCGTGCACATCGTCGGACTGGGTATCGACCCCGGGGCATCCGCCTTGAATGACTGCATCGCCGAAGTGCAGGCGCGCCGCCGCGACCGCGCCGAAACGATGGCGCACAAGCTTGAAGGTTTTGGCCTGAGCAATGCTCTGCAGCGTGCGCAGACCCTGGCCGAAGGTGGACTGATCACGCGCACCCATTTCGCCCGGCTGTTGGTCGAATCCGGCATCAGCCGCGATCTCGGCCGGGCGTTCAAGAATCTGCTCGGCAATGGCAAGCCTGCGGATGTGAAGATCGAATGGATCACGCTGGCCAGCGCCATCGAGGTGATCCATGCGGCCGGCGGTTGCGCGGTATTGGCCCATCCGATGAAGTACAAGCTCAGCAACACCAAGCTCCGGCAACTGTTCGCCGACTTTGCCACGCTGGGCGGCGACGCCGTCGAAGTCTGTTGCGGAAACACGCCGAGCGACGAGACGCAGTTCGCCGCCGCGCAGACGCGTCGCTTCAATCTGGCCGGATCGGTGGGCTCGGACTTTCACGACCCCGGGCAGACCTGGATCGGTCTCGGTCGCTTGCCGCCCTTGCCGGTTGACATCACGCCGGTCTGGGAACGCCTGCCCACCCAGCGCGCCGCCATAGAAGCCGCGCTGGCCTGAGCAGCGTCTAGGTCATTGCCGGGCGGTCGCAGGCTCGATCCGGAGGCCGGTGCTATCAGCCACCGCCGCATGAATTCCGGGTTGCCGCTGCGTGAGCCCCGGAATGACCGGACCAAGCTGTCTGGCACACGGCTTGCTTGAGTTCAAGCTACGCGCAGATGCGCGGATATAACTAGAGAGTCAGGGAAGCTGGGCCGCGCCGAAATGCCGCGGCCCCACATTATCGGGGCGGGGCAGCAAGGCCATGTGGCCACACCAACAATCAGCCGCGGCGGAGCACCCGTCGACGGCACTCATTCGTGTTGACGACATTGATCCGGCCGGGACACGGCCGATGGCTCGCGCGCGCCCGTATCCGACATCCCCGACGTCGGCCCCAAGCTGCATCTCTACATTTGGCGGGTACGCGATGCGGGCCGGCCTTCACCCTTGTATCCATCGAGCTGAAATCATGACGCCTCACACTCGTCCGCTTCGCCGTGCCGTCGCCATCGGCGTGCTCGCCGCACTTACCTGCACGCCCGTCCAAGCCTTCTTCCAGCTTCACGATGCCCCCGGCGTCGCCAGCGAGGTCGACTTCAGGCCCGGGCAACTCGAGCCCGGCGCGGCGCAACTCGCTGGCGTGGAACGCCTCGGTGCGGACGCTACCTGGAACCGCTTCGGCACCATCAAGACGCTGGTGAGGCATGGCGGCTTCTGGCCGAAAGTCTCGGCGGCACGCCGGTGCAGGCGGCCCGCGCCTGGGTCAAGGCGAATCGCGAATTGTTCAAGCTGTCGGACGCGGGCGTCGATGCGCTGGAGGTCGTCAACGAAGGCATCACGCCGTACAACGAGGCGCGCGCGGTGCTGTTCCGGCAGCGCTTCGGTGGGCTGGCATCGACCCATGACGGCCTGATCACGGTCGGCATCGTCGACGGCAAGGTCTACTACGTGTCCTCATCCTCGGCGGGTGATCAGCCGGCACCGGAACCGGCGAGCCTCAATGCGGCCACGGCCTGGCTCAAGGCGGCGGCTGACGTCAATCGAGTGGTATCGCTGTCCGCCGTAAGCGCCTTGCTGCCGGCGGCCAAGCTCGGCGACTGGAATCTGTTCAGTGTATTGGGCTTTGCCCAGGAACAGCGGGCGCGCCTGGTGGCGATTCCGATCCCGGCGGGCGGCGTGCGCGCGGCCTACGAAACCGTGGTGCTCGATGTGCAGGGGGCTTCGGTCATGGCCTATGTGCATTTCATCGATGCGCGCAGCGGCGAGGTGTTGCGCCGCGAGAACCGGGTCTATCACCAGGCCGGTGGTGCAGCGCCGCAATCGTTCTCGGGCGCACTGCCCGAGGACGGCTCCTGCGCCGAACCCGCCGAATTCGCGGTGGCGGCCGGCAATGCCAGCATCACCGTGGTCGCCAGTGCGATCAATGTGATCAACGACATCACCATCAATCTCTATTACGCCGATCCGGACAGCGGACCCCGTGTGGTCGCCAGCGCCGATCTGCTGACCAGCCCGGAGCTGCTGAGCTACGCGCCCAGCGGCGGTGTCAGCGATGGCAACTATCTGGCCGAGGTGTGCTCCTACAACGGCGCCGCACCGCTGCCGCCCACCAACTACTTCGGCATCTTCAGCGTCAGCGAGACCGCCCTGCCGGGCACCGCGGGTCTGCTGCCTTATCCGCCGAAATGGCGCTGGAACCCGGCTGCTCCGGCCTATGACTATTCGGACACCGATACCCGCATCCTCGGTTGCTGGGATTCCGCTGGCACGGAGGGGCCGATCGAGGGCTGCGATTTTGAATTCGCCAATCTCGCCGCACGCGTGCCCTGGGATGTGCTGCCGGAAGTCAGCCTGCTGCCGACCTTCACCACCATCGGCAATGCCGCGATCACCGCGGAAGCCTGGCTGAGCCCGCTGACGCCAGCCGAAATGTATCGACCGATCAGCCTCGATCGCGAATATGACTTCCCGTTCGAAAACATCTGGTACAAGGCCCAGTGCAGTCCGTCGGTACTGGTACCGCTGGGCAATGACATCGATGCCTCGACGGCCAATCTTTTCGTCGCGCACAACCGCATGCATGACTGGTCGTATTTCCTCGGATTCACCGAACGGAACTACAACCTGCAGCTCGACAACTTCGGCCTGACCGATGTGTCGGCGCAGAACGACCCGGAGATCGGCAACGTGCAGGCCGGCGCCATCACCGGCGCGCCGGCGAGCCCCACTTTCGCGCTGTTGCCGGGTCGCGACAACGCCAATCAGATCACCCTGCAGGACGGCGTGCCGGGCATCACCAACCAGTACCTGTTCCAGCCACTCGGCGGTTCGCTGTACGTGCCGTGCACCGACGGCAGCTTCGACATGGGCATCGTCGGCCACGAATACACGCACGCCATCAGCAACCGCATGGTCGGCGGCCCCTCGGAAGGCCTGTCCGGCCTGCAGGGCGGCTCCATGGGCGAAAGCTGGGGCGATCTCGCGGCCACCGAGTATCAGGCCGAATACGGCTTCCTGCCCAAGGACGGCAGCGGCAATCCCACGGCCCTGGCGCGTTACGTCACCGGCAATGCCGAAGCCGGTCTGCGCAACTATCCGCTCGATGACAATCCGCTCAACTACAGCAACATCGGCTACGACACGCCGGGGGCGGAAGTGCATTCGGACGGCGAAATCTGGAACGCCGTGCAATGGGCGCTGCGTCAGGCCTTCATCGACGAGTACCAGAGCGCCTATCCGTACGAGGACGTGCAGCGCCAACAGGAGTGCGCGGACGGTCTGATCACGCCCGCGCAATGTCCCGGCAATCGCCGCTGGATCCAGTTGATCTTCGATGCTTTCCTGCTGATGCCAGCGGCACCGTCGATGCTCGATGCACGCGACGCGATGCTGGCCGCAGACATGGCCCGCTTCGGCGGCGCCAACCAGGAACTGATGTGGAAGGTGTTCGCGCAGCGCGGCATGGGCGAGCTCGCGTTCAGCAACGGCGGCGACGATCCGGCACCGATTCCGAACTTCGCCTCGCCACTGGACGACGAGGCCGAGGTCCGGTTCCGCGTACTGGCGATGGACGGTGGCGTCTCGATCAACACCGCCCAAGTCTACATCGGTCACTTTGCCACGCGCAGCCGGCCGATCGCCGACACCGATCCCGAAACGCTGGTCGACGAAACCGATGCCTTGAGCCGTCACGCCACGCTCAATACGCGCGACGTCGCCGAGATCGTGCCCGGCACCTACGACTTCGTCGTGGCGGCGCCGGGCTACGGCATTCATCGCTTCGTACGCAGCCTGGAGGCTGGCAACACCACCCTGGAGTTCATGCTGCCGACCAACTGGGCCTCCGCGAACAACGGCGCCAGCGTCACCACCACCGCGACCGAAGAGGCCAACATCGAAGCGGCCGGTACGCTGATCGACGACAGCGAAGATACCGGCGTGCGCATCGGCGACATCGCACCGGTCGAAGGTGCCTATGCGCTGATCGAACTGGCCGACGGCGCGCACAGCATCTCGCGCGTCAACGTCAGCACCGCCGCAGGCCCGAACAACGGCGGCCGTTTCACCGGCATCCGCCAGTTTGAGATCTGGACCTGCAATGGTGATTGCGCCGATCCGCAAACCGATTTCACGCTGGCCTACACCAGCCCCGAAGACGCCTTCCCCGGTGACGTGCCGCGCCCGGTACAGCCGCAGCTGAACCTGCGAAGCTTCGATTTCCCGACCGTCACCGCCAGCCATCTGCAGCTGCGCGTACTCACCAGCCAATGCACCGGCAACCCCGATTTCGCGGGCGAGCAGGATGAAGACCCGTTCACCAATACCGATTGCCCCACGACCACGCCGATCTTCAATCCGCTCGATCCTCTGGCCGTGATCACGGGACTGGGTCCAGCCAACTTCGTCCGCGCCACCGAGATCCAGGCTTTCGGTTCGGCGCCCACCGTCAACGGTGAAAGCGCCGCTGGGGGTGCCGGCGACGGTGAATCCGGTGGCGGTGCGCTGGGCGTTTTGCTGTTGCTGCCGTTCGCGGCGCTGCGATTGCTGCTGCGCCGGCGGCAGCGGCGGTAGGTGTATCGCGGCAGAGCATCAAGAAACGGGCCCGCGAGGGCCCGTTTCATTTTGGTCCGCACATTCAGTCTGCTGCAATGGCGCCGCGGGCAGACTCGCCGACGCAACCACGCTTCGACAGGGACTGCAATGACATCGACACACTGGCTGCTGCCCGCATTCATCGGCGCCGCCCTGGCCGGCTGCGGCGACATGGCGCAATTGCCGGTCGACGCCGGCACTGGGCCGGAACCCGAACTGCCACCACCGCAAGAGTCGCTGATTCCGACCGTCAACATCGCGCCGGCCAAGGGCTGGCCCGAAGGTGGCAAGCCGGATGCTGCGGCCGGTCTGCATGTCGTGGCCTTCGCCGACAAGCTCGACCATCCGCGCTGGCTTTACGTTCTGCCCAACGGCGACGTGCTGGTGGCCGAAACCAACGCACCGCCCAAGCCCGAGGACCGCAGTGGCATCAAGGGCTGGGTCATGAAGAAAGTCATGGGCCGTGCCGGTGCCGGCGTGCCCAGCGCCAATCGCATCACCCTGCTGCGCGATACCGATGGCGACGGTGTGGCCGACCAGCGCTACGCCTTTCTCGAAGGCCTCAACTCACCGTTCGGCATGGCGCTGGTGGGCAACGATTTCTATGTCGCCAACACCGACGCCGTGATGCGCTTTGCCTATGAAACCGGCGCGAACATGATTTCCGCGCCGGGCACCAAGCTGGTCGATCTGCCGGCCGGCGAGATCAATCATCACTGGACCAAGAACCTCATCGCCAGCGCCGATGGCGACAAGCTCTACGTCACCACCGGCTCCAACAGCAATGTGGCCGAGAACGGCATGGCGGTCGAGCAGGGGCGCGCCGCGATCTGGGAAGTCGATGTGGCCAGTGGCGAGCATCGCCTCTACGCGAGCGGCCTGCGCAACCCCAACGGCCTCGCCTGGGCACCGGACGGCAAGCTCTGGACCGTGGTCAACGAACGCGACGAACTCGGCAGCGATCTGGTGCCGGACTACATGACCTCCGTCGAGGACGGCGGCTTCTACGGCTGGCCCTACAGCTACTACGGTCAGCATGTGGACGAACGCGTAAAGCCGCAGAAGCCGGAGCGGGTCGCCAGCGCCCTGGTGCCAGACTACGCACTGGGCCCGCATACCGCTTCGCTGGGGCTGGAATGGTCGGACGCCGACTGGCTGCCGGCGAACTACCGCAATGGCATGTTCATCGGCCAACATGGTTCCTGGAACCGCAAACCGCGCAGCGGCTACAAGGTGATCTTCGTACCGTTCGAAGCTGCCCGTCCCGCCGGCAAGCCGGTGGACATACTGAGCGGTTTCGTCAACGATGACGGAGAGGCGCAGGGCCGGCCCGTGGGTGTGGCCCTGGACCGCCAGGGTGCATTGCTGGTCGCGGACGATGTCGGCAACATGATCTGGCGGGTCACGCCCAGCGGCGGGTAAGCTGCACGCCACTTTTCCGCTTGCCTTGGTGGCTCTTCATGGACCGGCGCAAAGCCGGCACATCCCGGCCTCCGACCGCTGCACGCAAGCCTGCCGCCGCGCCGCGCCACGGTCTTGCGCGGGTGCTCTCCAAGCTGGGCGTGTGCTCGCGCAGCCAGGCGCAGGCCTTGATCCAGGAAGGGCGCGTACGGGTCGACGGGCGCCTGATACGCAACCCCGAACGTCCCACGGACAGTCGCAGCGAAACCATCAGCGTGGACGGCAACGCGGTACGCGCCGCGCAGCCGGTCTATCTTGCGATGAACAAGCCACGCGGGCTGGTGGTCAGCGCCGATGATGAACGCGGCCGCCAAACCGTCTATCAATTGCTCGACGATCCGGCCTTGCCCTGGCTCGGCCCGGTGGGCCGTCTGGATAAGGCCAGTGAAGGCCTGCTGCTGCTCAGCAATGACACGGTCTGGGCCGCCGGCATCACCGACCCGGTCTCGTCTTTGGAAAAGACCTACCACGTGCAGATCGCCGGGCTTCCTGACTCGGAACTGCTGCGGCAAATGTTATCCGGCGTGAACGACGGTTCGGAGGCGCTACGCGCACGTCGCGTCCAGCTGCTGCGTCAGGGTCAGCGCAACACCTGGCTCGAAGTCACGCTGGACGAAGGCCGCAACCGCCACATCCGCCGACTGTTGGCAGCGCTGGGCTTCGAGGTACTGCGTCTGCTGCGGGTATCCATCGGGTCGGTGGCGCTGGGCCAGCTGGCAAAGGGAAGCTGGCGACATCTTGAGGCTGAGGAAGTGGCCGCTCTGAAGCCGGGACAAAGCCGGGATCGGTGAGCGTCAGACCCTGAAGCCATTAGTCGCCAACCGGAATCTCACGGCCATGCCACAAGCGGCACCCCCGCAGAATGAATCTGCTGCGGCATGGCCGTTCCCCTTGTATGCTTGTTTTCGCGGTATGGATCTGCGCAAGCGGCAACTCGCCGACGCGGGTTCCGTCGACCAATAAGGGTATACAAGAAAGGCGCCGGACCCCTTGCGTGTCCGGCGCCCATATCCCCGATCTGGTTCGACTCAGGGGACTATCACCCGTATGGACTAGGGAAACAGACCCTGCACGAAACCGATGATGTTGCTGGTAATGTCACCGAGACCGCCGAGCAGACTGTCGAGCGCCTGTACCAGGCCGCTCTGGACGCCTTCGTCCGGATCGCCGACCAGCAATACCTGCAGGCCTTCGGCCAACTGACCATCGGCGAACAGACCCTGCACCAGATCGCCGAGGCTTCCGTCGGATTCCAGCAGGTCGCCGAGCACGGCGACGACGTCATCGGTGACATCGCCGGTCAGGGTCTGGCTGAGCGAGCCCAGCACGCCGTCCGAGGTCAGTAGCAGATCGACCAGACCGGTCTGGTCGGAATCATCGCCAGCGATCAGACACAGGGTTCCGAGCGGAGCCTGACAGTCACTACTGGCGCCATCGACGAGCAGGGCCTGCACCAGACCGGGAATGCCGTCTTCGCCGAACAGGGCGACGAGCCCTTCGCCCTCCTCGTTGGGCAGCAACAGGCCGCTGAGAATATCGGCCAGGCCGCCTTCTCCGTCCTCGTCGCCCAACAGCAGCAGTTGCAGCCCTTCGCTCAACTGCCCGCTGGCGATCAGGCTTTCGACGAGGCTGGCCAGGTCGCCGTCGTTCTCTAGCATGAATGCCAGGGTATCGGTCAACGCCGAGACGTCGATCGCGCCCGCGATCGGCCCCAGCGGACCGTCTTCGGCCAGTAGCGCGTCGACCAGGCCACCGGGATGATCCGGTCCGCCGAGCACGCACAGCATGTCGCCGACCGGAACCTGGCAGTCGTTCACGTCGACGATGCTTCCAGGCGTCGGCCCCGAATCGCCGCCGACGTCCACAGTGTCGGAATCGGCTTCGCAGCCGCCCAGCCCCAACAGCAGCGCCACCGCGCCGACCGCCAGAAGTGTCTTCATTTCATTGAAAGCCATCATGATTTTTCCTGTGTTCCTTCAAGGGTGGCGTCAGTTCAGAACGCGCAGTTCGACGCGGCGATTCCGTTCGCGGCCGGCCTCGGTTTCGTTGTTGTCGCGCGGCTGGGACTCTCCGTAGCCGTGGACACTCATCTGCTCGGCCGGGATGCCGTGCTCGACGAAGTAGTCGTGCACGGCCTGGGCGCGGCCTTCGGACAGCTTCTGGTTGTATTCCTCGGAACCGAGGCTGTCGGTATGGCCGGCGACCTCGACCTGCATGTCCGGATACTTCTTGAGAATGCCGGCGGCCCAGTCGAGGATCGTTTCGGCATCGGGACGCAGACGGGTTTCGTTGAACTCGAAGGTCACGCCCTTGAGGTCGATGATCTTCGGCAAGGCACAACCGACGCCGTCGACGCGGACCCCCGCCGCGGTGTCGGGGCATTCATCCTTGTCGTCGATGATGCCATCGCCGTCGCTGTCGAGCAGACCCGTCGGCACCTCGACCACCTTGGCCTCCTGTGGCTGCGGCGGCGGCGCTTCACGCTCCTGCAGCAGCGGCAATTCGATGCCGAGGTTGATACGGGGCTCGCCATAGCCGCTCTGGAAGTCGTCGTAGACGTAACGCAGTTCACCGCGGAAACGGATCTTGCCTCGCTTGGTGAGCGGACCGGTGACGAAACCGACGCCGGCATTGGCGAGAAACGCCCAGTCATCCTCGTCGTCGGGCAGCACGTCGTTGTAGTCGGCGGCGATACCGCCAATCAGGAACGGCGTGAAGCTGTCGCGGTCGCCAAACGAATAGGTGAGGTCGGCGCCTGCGGTGTAGCGGTAGTAGTCGACACTGATGGTCGAATCGGTTTCATAGATGTCGAAACCGCCGCTGATTTCATAGCCCCACGCAGAGTCTCCGAGGAAGCTGCCGTAGAACAGCTGCAGGCCGGAGGCGTGGTCGATGTCGTCGGCTCGATCGTCATCAGCAAAGGTGTAGCCGCCCAGTGCGCCGAGATAGCTCGACGAACCGAAGCGGGACGTGGGGTCTTCAGCCATGGCCGTAGAAGTGACGAACGCCAATACGGCGCCCGTTAGGCAGCATCCTGCTAGTTTCATGTGCGCTCCCAGCGAACAAGTTATTACGGAAGTGGTGGCTCTTTGGCCTTTCCACCGGGCGAGTATAGGCAATGATTGACTAATATTGCGCGCATAAAATTGATGAATTTTTTGGCGCCAACTGTCGCGCGCACTGCTCAGACCAAAAGAAACGCGTTGGGCCGGGTTGGCGTAATGGAATACGGGTGGACTACAAACAGACTTGGCGCCTCGCCCCGAGGCTCATAACGGCCGTCGGACACGCGGTCGATTCCACTTCGGTATTGGCCGTGCCTGGGCCGCGGCGGGTTTCCACCACGGGCTCGTCGACAAACCGCCATAATTGCCGTTGTCATTTCGACAACGGTTGAATCCATGGTTGATAAGCCCGCCGGGGACCGTCCCGGTTTCACGCACTTCGGTTACGAGCAGGTTCCGGTCACGGACAAGGCCAAGCGCGTACGCGAGGTGTTTTCGTCGGTTGCGGCCAAGTACGACCTGATGAACGACCTGATGTCCATGGGCGTGCATCGCGTCTGGAAGCGTTTCGCGATCGATCTGGCCGGCGTCCGTAGCGGCGAGCGCGTGCTCGATGTGGCCGGCGGTACCGGCGATCTCACGGCGGCGTTTGCCAGGGCCGTGGGCGCGAGCGGGCTGGCGGTGCTGTCCGACATCAACGCGGCGATGCTCGAGGAGGGACGTTCGCGCCTGACCGATCGCGGCATCGTCGGCAATGTACCGGCGGTGCAAGCCAATGCGGAATGCCTGCCGTTCGCCGACAACAGCTTCGACTGCATCAGCATCGGCTTCGGCCTGCGCAATGTCACGGACAAGGATTCTGCGCTGCGTTCGATGCTGCGCACGCTCAAGCCGGGCGGTCGTCTGCTGATTCTGGAGTTCTCCAAGCCACTCCACGAGGGGTTCGCCAAACTCTACGATCAGTACTCGTTCAAGGTGCTGCCGCGCCTGGGTCGCTTCATCGCACGCGACGAGGATTCCTATCGCTATCTGGCAGAGTCGATCCGCATGCATCCGGATCAGGACACACTCAAGGGCATGATGGAATTGGCTGGCTTTTCGCGCGTTCAGGTCTACAACCTGACCGGCGGCGTGGTCGCGGTGCATCGCGGCTACAAGCTATGAGCGGCGCACCCGGTCTGGCCTGCGCGGCGCTGGAAGTCGCGCTCAACCGTCATCTTCAGCTGGAACCCGAGGCCGTGGCCGAATGTGCAAAGCTGCGCGGCCGCGTGTTGGCGATCCGCATGCCGGTGACGAACTGGATCTTTCATCTGGAATTCCTCGACAACGGCCTGCGTGTGGCGCCGGAGACCGAACGCGCGCCGGATGCCACCGTATCCGGCGAACTGACGGCGGTACTGCGCCTGATCGGCCAGCAGCTGCGGGGCGAGGAAGCCCTGCCCACCGGCCTGTCGGTACAGGGTGATGCGGGACTACTGGCCCAGGTGCAACGCGTGTTCGCGAAGGTCGGCTTCGACCCCGAGGAACTGGCGGCGCGTGTGCTTGGCGACGTGGCCGCGGTACGCCTGGTGCGAACGGCTAAGGGATTGTTCGGCTGGGGCCGGCAGGCGGCATCCAGCCTGTCGCTGGACACGGCGGAATACCTGCGCGAGGAAAGCCGCGATCTTGTGCACCGCGCCGACATCGAGCATTGGGGCGACGGCGTTGAGCGTTTGCGCGACGACGTGGAACGACTCGCGGCCCGCCTCGACCGGATGGATCGCAAGCTGTCGGAGCCCGCGGCATGAGGGGCGGTCGTCTCGGCCGGCTCTGGCAGATTCATCGCATCGTTCACCGCTACGGCCTGCGCGAATTTCTCGACGGCAAGCCGCGCAAGACCAGCACCCCACGCGGCGAACGCCTGCGTCTTGCGCTGCAGGAACTCGGCCCGGTGTTCATCAAGTTCGGCCAGGCGCTGTCGACGCGGCCGGACATCGTGCCGGCGGACATCGCGCTGGAACTGATGAAACTGCAGGACCAGGTGCCGCCGTTTCCGGGCAGCGAGGCGCGCGCGATCATCGAACGCGCGCTCGGCAAGCCGGTTTCGGAGCTGTATGCCGAGTTCGACGAAACGCCGATGGCCTCGGCCTCGGTGGCGCAGGTTCACGCGGCGCGCCTGCATCCGGTCACCGCCGACGATCCCGGCTTCGAGGTCGTGGTCAAGGTCATTCGCCCGGGGATCGAAAAGACGATACGCGGTGACATCGCCCTCATGCGGACACTGGCCGAACTGGCCACGCGATTCAATCAGCAAGCGGCCCGTCTGCGGCCGCGCGAGATCGTGGCCGAGTTCGAACGCATCATCCTCGACGAACTGGACCTGATGCGCGAAGGCGCCAGCTGTTCGCAGCTGCGCCGCAACTGGCTGGGCTCGCCGCTGATCTATCACCCGCTGGTGCTGTGGGACTACACCAAGCCGGACGTGCTGACGATGGAGCGCATCCACGGCGTTTCGATTCGGGAGCTTGTCTATCTGCGTGAACTGGGCGTGGACTTCAAGAAGCTGTCCGAACGTGGCGTCGAGATCTTCTTCAAACAGGTGTTTCGCGACAATTTCTTTCACGCGGACATGCATCCCGGCAACATCATCGTCGATGCCTCGGACCCGAAGGATCCGCGCTATTTGGCGATCGACTTCGGCATCGTCGGCACGCTGGCGCTCTCGGACCAGCGTTATCTTGCCGAGAACTTCCTGGCCTTCTTCAATCGCGACTACCGGCGCATCGCCGAGCTGCATCTGGAATCGGGCTGGATCCCGTCGAGCACGCGCGTCGAGGATTTCGAGGCGGCGATCCGCACCATCAGCGAACCGATCTTCGGCCGGCCGATCAAGGACATCTCTTTCGGCTTCTTCCTGATGCGGCTGTTCCAGGTGGCGCGACGCTTCGACTATCAGGTGCAGCCGCAACTGGTGTTGCTGCAGAAGACCCTGTTGCAGGTCGAAGGCCTGGGTCGTCAGCTCGACCCGGAACTGGACCTGTGGAAATCGGCCAAGCCGATCATGGACGAGTGGATGCGCAACCGCCTGGGCCCGGCCGGCATGCTCGAACGCGCGCGCGCGCAGCTGCCGACGCTCGCCGAAGTGCTGCCGGAGCTGGCGACCCGTGCCCTGAAACAGCTCGATGGCAGCGATGCACAGCGTACCCAACTCGCGCTGTTGGCACTGCATGCGCAGATGCGGGAAGGGCAGCGTGCGCTGCGTCAGGCCGTCGTCGGCACCGGCCTGATCATCGCGGCGGCGATCGGCTTCGCCTGCGCGGTCACGCCGTGGATCAGCGCGCCAGTCGCGGCGGCGGGGCTGCTGATGTGGTGGCGGAGCCGGCGTCGGCCTTGATCAGCGGCTCGGCCGGCCTGGTCTGCTGGCTGCTCTGTTCACGGATCAGCTCGCTTGGCGATACCAGTCGCACACCGTACTCGGCCAAACGCGGCAATTCCGCTTCAAGCACCGACAGGGTCTGCGGGTGCGGATGGCCGATCGCCAGCGCCGTGCCCTTCTTGTAGGCGCGTGCGATGAGGCGATGAAACTGGCGATGCGCGGCTTCGAGGCCCGGCGCATCGTCCAGAAACACATCACGCTGCGTGCTGGGCACACCGGCACTGCGCGCCGTGCCATAGGCCACGCTCATCGAGGTGGTCTTGCTATCGACAAAGTACAGATCGCCGAGCGCGCTGATTTCCGACATCAACCAGTTCATCTCGCGACGGCTGGCTGTGACCAGGCTGCCCTGATGATTGTTGATGCCGTCGACATCGGGCAGGAACAGCATGGCGTCACGGAAACGCCGCGCCAGCGCGGCACGGTCATCATCGATGCGGATCGCAGCCGGATGCAGCACGCCGCTCTGCGCTTCCAGCGGCAGGTGCAGCAGCACTTCGGAACCCTTGTCGCGCGCCAGCGCGGCCTGCTCCACGCCGTAAGGCGTGAACGGCAGCACCGCGTAGGCCAGCGCCCCGGGCAGAGCCAGCGCACGCAGGCCATCGGCGCGGCGGTAGCCGATGTCGTCGATGATGATGGCGATCGCCGGTTCGGCCTGGCCGCTCGGCGCGAACAGCACGCCGAGCAGCGTCAAGGTGGCCAGCAGGCTTGCCCGCAGTTCGAGTTGTCCCCGCACTCGAAGCCCCCGCTGACGGTCAGCGACGGCCGGAGATAACCAGACCCTTGAGCAGGTTCAGCGATTCGTACAGCGCGTAGTCGTTCTCGGCGAGGGCTTTGAGGTCCTCGGGTGAATCGACGGCGGGCTTGGCTTCATCGGCCGCTCCGTCGTTCTCGGCGTCCTCGCTGTCCGGATTTTCGAGATGGCGCGACAGATCGGCCTCAGTGATCGGCGTCAGATCGTTGTCCTCGACCTCGCTGACCTTGAGCGGACGGATCTTGATGTCCGGCTCGATACCTTCGGCCTGGATCGAGCGGCCGGACGGCGTGTAGTAACGCGCCGTGGTCAGTTTGATCGCGGAATCGTTCTGCAGCGGAAGGATGGTCTGCACCGAACCCTTGCCGAAGGTCTTGGCGCCCACCAGCACGGCGCGGTGCTGGTCCTGCAAGGCGCCAGCGACGATTTCGGAAGCCGATGCGGAGCCGGTGTTGACCATCACCACCAGCGGCTTGCCGCCGAGGGCGTCGCCCGCGGTGGCGTTGAATTCGCGGCCGGCATCAGCCTCACGGCCCTTGATCGAGACGATCGAGCCTGAGTCCAGGAAGGTATCCGACACTTCGACGGCCGCGTTGAGCACACCGCCCGGATTGTTGCGCAGGTCCAGAATCAGGCCTTCAAGTTCGCCGCCGGCTTCCTTCTGCAACTTCTTGATCTCGGTGCCCAGGGTCTGTCCGGTGTTGGACGCGAAGGTGCTGATGCGCACGTAGCCGAGCTTGCCTTCGAGCATGCGGCTGCGCACGCTGGACACCTTGATGATGTCACGCGTCAGTTCCACGTTCAGCGGCTGCGGTTCGGTCTGGCGGACCACCATCAGCTTGATCTTGGTGCCGGGGTCGCCGCGCATTTTCTTCACCGCGTCGGTCAGCGACAGACCCTTGACCGGCGCATCGTCGATCTTGACGATGAGATCGCCTGGCTGGATGCCGGCACGCGCAGCGGGGGTTTCATCGATCGGCGCGACCACGCGCACGAAGCCGTCCTGCATCTGCACTTCGATGCCGAGGCCGCCGAACTTGCCCGACGTGGAGATCGTGATCTCGCGGAATTCCTCCGCGTCCAGATAGGCCGAATGCGGGTCGAGTCCGTCGAGCATGCCGCGAATGGCGCTTTCGAACAGTTGCTCGTCGCTCACTTCTTCAACGTAGTCCGCCTTCACGCGATTGAGGATCTCGACGAAGGTCTGCAGATCCTTGACCGGCAGCGAGCCCATCTCGTCCGACATCTGCACGGCGGCCTGACGGTCGGCCCACACGCCGTGCGTGAGTGCCACCGACAAGCCGAGGAACATGCCCGCGGCAACGGCGAGCGGCGTGCGTACTGATCGGATCATCTGGTTTACGACTCCGGAAAACAATGGAATTTCTAGCTGCGAAACGGGTTTCGTGCGAGCGTAGCACATCGCAGGCGGGCCACAGACGTCGGCATGGCCGCCCTTGGACCGGCCTTTCCACGGCGAGTTCAGCGCGCGATGCGCGGCTTCATTTTCCCAGCCAGGTCTGCGGATCGACCGGGTCGGAACCCTTGCGAATCTCGAAGTACAACCCGGGTCGTTCCTGGCCACCGGTGGCACCGACCTGGGCGATGGTCTCGCCGGCGCCCACTGTTTCTCCGGCGGCCTTGTCGACCGAGGCATTGTGGCCATACAGGGTGAAGTAGCCCTTGCCATGCTCGATCACGAGTATCAGTCCGTAACGATGCATCCAGCCGACATAGGCAACACGGCCGGCGGATACGGCGCGGACCGGCGCTTTTTCGTCAGCGGCGATCCAGACGCCGTTCCATTTGAGCTTGCCATCGGCCTTGGATTGCCCGAAACGGGCCAGCAGCTTGCCGCGCACCGGCCACGGCAACTCACCGCGCTGTTCGGCGAACGGCCGATTGTCCGACGGAAAATCGGGCGGGACATCCGCCAGTGCGTCCTGCAGCGATTCGATGAGCTTGCGCAGTTCGCGCTCGTCGGCCTGGAGTTGCGACAGTTCCTGTCCCCGGCTGCGCAGCTTCGATTCCAGGGCCGCCAGTTCATTGGCGCTTTCCAGTCGACGCCGGTCCAGCTCGGACACGCGCGACTGCTGTTCGTCACGCAAGGCGGTCAGGGTTTCGAGTTCGCCGACCAGCGTGGCCTTGAGGTCGAGCAGGACCTGCAGTTGCTGACGGATCGTGGCGATACGCGCGGCACGGGCGCGATTGAGATAGTCGAACCAGGTGCTCACCCGTGACAGTTCGGCCGGATCTTCCTGATTGAGTAGTAGCCGCGTCTGCGCCTGCCCACCGAGCTGATAGGCAAGCCGGACCTGCTGGCCCAATGCGTGGCGCTGCTCGGCCAGACGCTGCGTTTCGTGGTGCTGACGATCGCGGATCGCCTCGACCTTGTCGGATTGGGTCTGCACCCGCGCCCGGATTTCGTTCAGCTCGGCGGTTGCCGCCGCCACTTCGCGCTGCGCTGCCCGCAATTCGCGCGCTTCACTGTCGCGGTTACCGCGATCGCGCGCCAGCGTCTTTTCGACCTCGGCGATGCGGCGCTGCACCTTGCCGAGCTCCGCGGCACGCTCGGAAAGGCCCTGGGGATCCTGGGCATTCGCACCCCAGCCGGCACCGAGGCCAATGATCAGGGCAAGCAGCAGAGCGGGGTTTCGGCGGCGCATCATGCGGTCGCGAATCGGGCCGGGGGCCAAAAAGGTTACAATCATAGGCCACTTTCGGCTCCGCACTGCGCACTTTCCACGATGGATCTATCCTTGCCGTCGCTGCTTCAATTCGTCGGCGACCACCCTTTCCTGTTCACGGCTCTGGCCGTTGCGGTGGCTGCCCTGGTCGCCAATGAAGCACTGGCACAACTCGGCGGCGAGAAGCGCCTGCCGGCCGGCGCGGCAGTGCGCCTGATCAACGATCAGGATGCGGCGATCGTCGATGTACGGGCGCCAGGCGACTTCAAGCGTGGCCACATCATCAACGCCATCAACATCCCGGCGGCCAAGCTCAAGGAACGCATCAAGGAACTGCCCAAGAACAAGGAACGCCCGGTGATCGTCTACTGCGCGATCGGCACCACGGCTCCATCCGTCGCCTCCGAACTCAAAAAACTCGGCTACGGCACGGCGTTTGCTCTGAAGGGTGGAATCAGCGGCTGGCAGACCGACGGACTGCCGGTCACGAGCAAGTAGACGCAAGCCGGGGCGATCAGCGAAGGGTAGGTTCGATGAGCAAGATACAGATGTACACAACACGGGTCTGCCCGTACTGCATGATGGCCAAGCGCCTGCTGCAGTCCAAGGGCGTCTCGATCGAGGAAATCAGGGTCGACGAGGATTCGGCACGACGCGACGAAATGCTCGCGCGTACCGGCGGGCGCCGCACGGTGCCGCAGATCTTCGTCGGCGATACCCATGTCGGGGGCTTTGACGATCTGTCCGCCCTCGACCATCAAGGCGGGCTGGATCCACTGCTCGCCGCAGTCAAAGGTCAATAGAATTCATGAGCAACGAAGAATCCAAGCAGGTGCTGCTGCAGAAGATCTACCTCAAGGATGCCTCGGTCGAGATTCCGCTGGCACCGGCGGTCTTCACCCGGCAGTGGCAGCCGCAGGTGGATGTGCAGCTGCAGACCGCAGCCAAGCCGATGAACGATGAAAGCGTCGAGGTCGTGCTGTCGGTCACCGTCACCACCAAACTCGGTGATGACACCGCATTTCTGATTGAGGTCCACCAAGCCGGCCTGTTCGCGGTTCGTGGTTTCGACAAGGACAGCGAAGAGCGGCGCGCCGTACTCGGCGCCTACTGCCCCAATCTGCTGTTCCCGTTCGCCCGAGAAGCGGTCGCCGATCTGGTGCAGCGCGCCGGCTTCCCGCAGCTGCTGCTGCAGCCGGTGAACTTCGACGCGCTTTATCTGGAACACCGCAAACGTGCTGCCGCCGAGCCCGGCGCCGAGACGACGCCTGCTGCTGCGGACGGTGTTGCACGCGCACACTGAAACGGAAGACTGTATGAGCGATGCCCCCCTGTTCAAACGCATCGCGGTGATCGGTGCCGGCTCCTACGGCACCTCGCTGGCGATCCATCTGGCCCGACGTGGCGTCGGGATCGTCCTGTGGGGCCGCAACGGCGAATCCTTGCTTGCGATGGGCAAGGCGCGCGAGAACGAGGATTATCTGCCGGGCTGCAAATTTCCCGTCGGACTGGAGGTCGAGCCCTCTCTGGCCAAGGCGGTCGCGGGCGCCGAGCACGTATTGCTGGCGGTGCCCAGTCACGCGCTGGGCGATGTGACGCGTGAAATCAAGCCGCTGCTGCGCGAGTCTCAGGGCATCATCAGCGCCTGCAAGGGCCTGGAGCCCGAAACCGGCCGCCTGGTACATGAGGTGGTCGGCGAAGGCGCGGGTCGCTCGCGTCGGCTGGCGGTGATTTCCGGACCGACCTTTGCCAAGGAAGTCGGGCAGGGCCTTCCCACCGCCGTGACCGTGGCGTCCACCGACGTTGACTTCGGCGAAGCCGTGGTCAACGCCCTGCACTTCGGCGGCTTCCGCGCCTACTACGTGCCGGATGTCGTCGGCGTGGAAATTGGCGGCGCCGTCAAGAACGTGCTGGCGATCGGCGTCGGCATCGCCGACGGCCTGGGCCTGGGCGCGAATACCCGTGCCGCCCTCATCACGCGCGGCCTGGCGGAGATCATGCGCCTGGGCGAGGCGCTCGGCGGCGAGCGCGACACCTTCATGGGCCTGGCCGGCCTCGGCGATCTGGTGCTGACCTGCACCGACGATCAATCACGCAACCGACGCACCGGTCTGTTGCTGGCCAAGGGCAAGACCCTGGACGAGGCGCAGGCCGAAATCCGTCAGGTGGTCGAAGGCGTGCGCGTTGCGCCGGAGGTACTGCGTCTGGCGCAACGCTACAACGTGGACATGCCGATCACGCATCAGGTTGTGGAAGTTCTGGCCGGACGCACCACGCCGCTGGATGCGCTGCGCACGCTGGCAACGCGTCCTCCGCGTCACGAAAGCGAGTAAGGCTTCTTCTGGGGCATTTTCTGGGGCTGGTGCTGGAGGGTGCGCTGGCGGCGTCCGGCCCGGTTGCAGGCTGCTTCATCTTCGGGACAGCGCTGTCCGTATAATGACTGTTTTGTTTCAGTCAGGCGGCGTCATTGCGACACCGACGCACGAGAAACGACAGTCGGGCATGAATTCCCGGAGGTGACCATCGGTGTCGATTTCGACCTACGAATCGCGATCGGAATACGCGGAAGTTCGCGGCTTCGACGTAATCAATCTGCGGATATTGAGTATCGCCCTGCTGGTGTATGCACTGGGCCTGACGGCACTGGTGCTGATACTCAGCCCCGAACAGAAACAGACCGTGTTCTCCGAGCGCGGTCCGTTCGAAATGCTCAGCATTCCCTTGTGGCTGATGCTGGCAGCCTGGTGTTTCGACTTCGCACACGAGATCAGGAAGCCGCTGGTGGTCTGCGGCCTGCTGGCTCTGTTCGCCGCCGCGCGCGAAGCGGACTGGCACAAGGCCTTCACCGCCGACAGCATTTTCAAGAGCAATTACTATTTCGATTCGCCGGCACCGCTGACGGAAAAAGTGCCTGCCGGCATGGTCGCGCTGTTCGCCTTCGCCCTGATTTTCTACTGGCTGTACCTCGGTATCCGCTTTCTGCGCAGCGGCAATGCCCTGCAGCATCAGTGGATGCAAACGCTGGTGCTGGGTACGGTCACGGTGTTCGCTTCGAAGATACTGGATCGAATGATTTCCTGGGCGCACGACTGGTTTGGCTTGGAGATCACGGGCCTGCTGGGCCGCTTCATCGGAGCCTACGAAGAAGGCTTTGAAATGAGCTTGCCGATCATTTTCGGAATCGCGCTGATCCAGTATCGGCGCGCGGCCATGGCGACGCGATCGCGACGCGCGGCGGTGCTGAACGCCTGAAGCGGCAAGCCGGGCGATAAGGCTCGGGAACGATTCGCGGGAACCATCGAGGATTTGCCGGGTCTTGATTCAGACCCGTCAGGCCGTATCGGACAGCCTGACATCCGCCCAGGCCGCGATGGCCCGGTGTCAGCGCCTTCGGGGAATTGTCTTGCGGATCGTCCTTGTACTGCACAGCCATATCGTGGGTGGCATCGAACGGCATGCCTTGAGCCTGATGCAGGGGCTACGTGAGCGCGGCCACGAAGTGGCCTTCGCCGGCCCGCTGGATGGGTGGCTGGGGCGCGCAGCGACCGCGCAGGATTTCACCGTCCTGCATTTGCCGATGCGCGGCTATTACGACCTGCCTTCGCTGATCCGTCTGGTGCGATTCGCCCGGCACTATCGGGCCGAGCTGCTGCATGGTCATTCCCAACGCGGTTCGCACTATGCGGGCTGGGCGGCACGCCTGTGCGGCCTGCCCAGTCTGGCGACTGCGCACTCACCGAAGTCCTGGAAGTACTTCGGTGTCGCGAACCGCATCATCGCCGTGTCCGTATCGGTACGTGACATGCTGGTGCGGCGCAATCGAGCGCTCGCGCGGATCGAGGTCGTCTACAACGGCGTGCCCGATCTCGTGCGCGAACCCGGCATGGATCGCCCAGGCCTGCGCGCGCAGCTCGGTCTGCCCAAGGACGCCTTCGCCGGCCTGATCGTGGCCCGGCTCGTTCGGCAGAAGGGCCAGGATCTGGCGGCACGACTGCTGGCCGAACATCCACGCTTGTCGCGACTGCGCATTCTCATCGCCGGCGATGACCGGGGCGACTGGGCGGACTACGTCAAGGACCTCGCCACGGACAGCGGCGTGCGTTCGCGCCTGCATTTCATCGGCGAGCGCAGCGACATCGGCGCGCTCATGAGAGCGGCGGACTTCGTCTTCGCGCCGTCGCGCCAGGAAGCCTTCGGCCTGACGCTGGCCGAAGCCGGCGCCATGTCTCGCCCCGTTATCGCCACGTCGGTCGACGGCATCCCGGAAGTCGTCGTCGATGGGCACAGCGGTCTGTTGGTGCCGGTCGACGATGTCGCGGCGATGGCCGCCGCGGTGGAGCGCCTGATGCTGGACGCCGCACTGCGACGCCGACTGGGCGAGGCCGGGCGCCGACGCTACGAGACGCACTTCACCGTCGGCGCCATGGTCGACAACACACTCAGCGTCTATGCGCGGGTCTGTGCGACGGGGCGCGGCACGGCGCCGGCTCCGCGCTGGCTGGCGTGGATCGGCAACCCGAGAATCGTGGCCACCTCGGTGAAGTACGCCTCGCTGATGTTCGCGGTCGCCGAAAGTCTGGTTCAGTAGTCAGTCGAGCGAATCGCCGCCGAGCTGGAGCAGGGCCTGGAACACCGCCACGGCCACGGCGTTCGACAAGTTGAGGCTGCGCGAACCGGTCCGCATGGGTATGCGCAGGCAGGCATCCGCCGCATCCAGCACCTCCGGCGGGAGGCCGCGTGACTCCGGACCGAACAACAGCAGATCATCGGGCGCGTAGTCAAAACGATCGAAGCGCTGCTGCGCCTTGGTGGTGAAGGCCACGATCCGCGCCTGCGGCCGTGCCGCTTTCAGGGCCTTGAAATCCTCGTGTTCGGCGACCTGTGCATATTCGTGATAGTCGAGACCGGCGCGCCGCAACTCACGGTCCTCCATGCGAAATCCAAGCGGATGAACCAGGTGCAGTCCGGCGCCGGTGTTCGCACACAGTCGGATCACATTGCCGGTGTTGGGCGGAATCTCGGGTTGGTACAGCGCAACCTCGATCACGGGCGCTCGCCGCTGCAGTTCCAGCACAGATCGAATCCACGATCCACGCCTTCGCCGCAATTCGGGCAGGTCCACGGCGGTGCGCCAGGAACGCCGCGTTCGTATTGCTTGAGTAGCGCGCGGCCGCGCTCATACTGCGATTCATCCTCGATCATCAGGCGTGGAAACTGATCCACCGGCAGATCGCCGCGCCCGCCCCAGGCGAATTCGTCGAAGATATGTACGGCGATGCCATGCCCGGCAAGAAAATCCGCGGCGAGGCGCGCATCGACCGGATTGGCCGCCAGGTACAGGGTGCGCATCAGCGCACCGCCTTGGGCAGCCGGGCCTGAATTGACAGCCAGCGGAGGCGGTGCCTACGCTCGCCGGGTATTCGATGTGTCGAGGCGGGGATCAGGGACATGAAACAGTTCAAGCAGATGTGTGCAGCAGTGGCCTTGCTGGGGGCGGTGTCAGTCGCCTCGGCGCAAGACTATCAGCAAATCGAACACTCGCCGTCGGCCGGCGCCATGGCCTTCGACCTGGTCGTGGTTCGGCCGATTTCACTGGTCGGGACGGTGCTGGGTACCGGACTCTGGGTATTGCAGCTTCCGTTCAACGGTATTCAGGCCGCCGCCGACGGCGAATGGTCGAGTGCGCCGGGCGACAAGCTGGTGGTGGAACCGTTTCGCTATACGTTCACGCGGCCGCTGGGTCAGCTGGAATAAATCGCAACGCGGCGCGTTCATGAGCGGCGTGGCCATTTCGGCCACGCCGCTTTGCCTTGTCCGGAATCCAGGGATGGGCGCGCGCGGATACCCTACGGCTGGGGCAGCCCTTCGACATCCAGCAGAATCACATCGCCGAGCTTGAGCGCCCGCACGGGTTTTTCGATCGTGGACAGGTCGCCGACGATCAGCCAGGTGAGCTGGTCCGGCCTGATGATCTGCTGAGCCGCATCACGAATCTGCGACAGGGTCTGCGCTTCAGTGCGCTGCTTGATGGTGTCGACGTAATCGTCTGGCCGATCGTAGGTGACGATGCTCTGCACCGCGCCCGCGACCGCACTCAGGGTTTCGAACTTGCCGGGCAGGCTGCGCACGTCCTTGGCCTTGATCTTGTCGAGTTCCGCTTCGGTGGCCGGCTTGCTGCCGATATAGCCGCGAATCTCGCCGAGCAGTTCCTTGATCGCCGGCGCGGTCTTGTCGGTCTGCACCGGGGCGTAGAACAGGTAGGGCCGCTGACCCAGAGCCCCCGGCATGAAGCTGTAGGCGCCGTAGGCCCAGTGCTTGTCCTCGCGCAGGTTCATGTTGATGCGCGCGGTGAAGACGCCGCCCAGGATCGAGTTCATCGTCTGGATCTGCAGGCTGTTTTCGGCCTTGGACGAGGGCGCCAGCTGGCCGGCCAGAATCACGGTCTGCTGCGCACCCGGTCGATCCATCAGGAAGACCCGCGGTTTCGCCTGCGCGGCCACGTCAGGTATCGACTTGAGCGGCGCGGCCTGCGCCGGCGCAGCCCAGTCTCCCAGTGATTTCTCCAGCAGCGGCTTGAGCTCGGCCATACTCACGTCGCCGGCAACGATCAGCGTGGCCTCGTCGGGTCGTATCCAGGTCTGGTGGAAGCGGCGCAAATCGTCCGCGCTGAGCGCGGTGATGGACTCCTCGGTGCCGCTGCCGGAGAACGGCATCGCATACGGGTGGCCTTCACCGTAGAGCAAGGGCGGCAGATTGCGCAGCGCCAAGCCCATCGGCTCAGACTTCTCCTGCGCGATGCTGGCCAGCCACTGGCCGCGCAAGCGTTCCAGATCATCTTCGCGGAATGCCGGGTTGCGCACCACGTCGGCGAACAGCGCCAAGGTTTCCGGCAAGCGCGCCCGCAGCGCCGACAGGTCGGCTTCGGAGGTATCCAAGCCGCTGTCCGCGGAGAACTGTGCACCGAGATCCTCGAAGCGCTCAGCGATCTCGCGTGCCTGCAGGTCCTCGCTACCCTCGTCGAGCATCGCCATCGTGAAGCTCGCGGTGCCGAGTCCAAAGCCCGAAGCGTCGGCAGCGTAGCCGGCGTCGAACTGCAGGCGCATTTCGACCAACGGCATATCATGCCGTTCGGCGAGAACCACCTGCATGCCGTTCGACAGTTCGGCGCGTTGCAGCGCCGGGAAACTGAGGCTGGGGAAGTTGTCGACCTGCGGCGGCCCGGCACTGCGATCCAGCTCGCTGGCAGCGGTTTCGAAACTCGGATACGGCGACACGGTGAGCGTGTAGTCACCCTGCGCCAGCCAGGCCTGGGCCGCCTTGCGTACCGCCTCGGGTGAAGCCTTGCGGGTCGTGTCCAGCGAGGTTTCGAAGCAGGCGGGATCGCCAGTGTAGGTCTGGCAGCTCGCCAGCAGATCGGCCTTGCCGCCGAAGCCACCAATCTCCTCGGCACCGCGCACGAGACCGGCGAAGATCGAGGTCTTGGCGCGATTGAGTTCCTCGACACTGGGGCCTTGCTCGAAGAAGGTCTGCATCTCCTCGTCGATGATCGCCTCCACACGCTTCGGATCGGCATCGCTCTTCACGTCGGCGGTGACCAGAAACAGGCTGGCCAGCTCGAACGGCTCGGCACTGACGCTGACGTTGTCGACCAGGGACTCATCGACGACCAGACGCTGGTAGAGACGCGAAGTGCGCCCGCCGCCCAGCACCTTGGCCGCCAGATCCAGAAGGTCGGCGTCCTCACTGGCGAACGGCGGCACGTTCCAGGACTTGTAGATGCGCGTCTGCGCCACGCGATCCTGCATACGGTCGCGGGTGGACTCGGTGCGTGCTGCGACCCATTGTTCGCGGCGTGCGACGGGCGGTCCGGCCGGTATGTCGCCGAAGTAGCGCATCACCTTGGCCTTGGCCTGTTCCGGTGTGATGTCGCCGGCCAACACGAGGGTGGTGTTGGCCGCGCCGTAGTATTCGCCGAACCAGTTCTTCACGTCCTCCAGCGAGGCCCCATTGAGGTCTTCCATCGAACCGATGGTTTCCCAACGATAGGGATGGCCCTCCGGAAAGCTGGCGCGCTGCAAGCGTTCCCAGACCATGCCATAGGGCTGGTTCTCGCCCTGGCGCTTCTCGTTCTGCACCACGCCGCGCTGTTCGTCGAGCGTGGCCTGATCGATCGCGCCGAGCAGATGACCCATGCGGTCCGACTCCATCCACAGTGCGAGGTCGACGGCGGTGCTCGGCACGTTCTCGAAATAGTTGGTGCGGTCCAGCCAGGTGGTGCCGTTCATGCTGGTAGCGCCCACCTGTTCGAACGGCGCGAAGAACTCGCCGGGATAGTTTTCCGAACCGTTGAACATCAGGTGTTCGAACAGGTGGGCGAATCCGGTCTTGCCCGGCTTCTCGTCCTTGGAACCGACGTGGTACCAGACGGACACGGCCACGATCGGCGCCTTGTGGTCCTCATGCACGATCAGGGTCAGGCCATTCGGCAGCACGAACTTCTCGTAGTCGATGCTGACGCTCGGCAGGGCGAGCTCGCCGTCCTGCGTTGCCACCTTGGGCGAGTCGGTGGACACAGTGGTCGTGGCGCAGCCGTGCAGGAGGGCGGCCGCAGTCGCAGCCACGAGCATGTTCTTGCTTGAAAGCATTCGGTACTGGTCCCCGATATTGGATAAGAATGAGTCTACGGCTTATCGTGCCGCCATGTCCGAGCAGACCCCACCACCCTCTCGAAGTTCCGGCCCGCCGCCACAGATGCGCTTGCCGCGGCGCGAGGTCGACGTCCAGACACAGCGTCTGCAAGGCGTGGATTTTCTGAAGTCACCGCATTGCGACGCGCGCCCGGCCACGATGGAGATCGACACCATCGTGATTCACGCAATCGCCCTGCCACCCGAGACCTTCGGCGGCAGCTACATCGACGACCTGTTTCTGGGACAGCTGGATTGCGATGCGCATCCCTACTTCAAAGACCTGCGCGATGTGCGCGTCTCGGCGCATCTGTGCATACGGCGCGATGGCCACATCACCCAATATGTCCCCTTCGACCAGCGCGCATGGCATGCCGGGGAATCCTGGTTCGACGGCCGTACCCGGGTCAATGATTTTTCGATCGGCGTCGAGCTCGAAGGCAGCGATACCCAGCCTTTCGAGGAGATACAGTATCGCCGGCTGGTCGAAGCCGGTGCGGCGCTGATGCGCGCTCACCCGGCGATTGAACTGTCGCGCGTGATCGGCCACGCCGATATCGCGCCGGCCCGCAAGACCGATCCCGGCCCGCATTTCGACTGGCCGCGATTTCTGACGCTGTTGGAGCATGCACGATGACCCTGCTCGGCATATTGCTGGCACTGGCGCTCGAACGACTGCTGTCGCAGACCCTGCCGCTGGGTCGGCCGACCCTGCCCGGTCTGCTGATCTCCCGGGCCGGCGACGCCGCCTGGTTGCAATCGGCCTGGGCGCCGCCGCTGCTGCTGGCGATTCCGGTGCTGCTGACCGGCTATGTCGACCTGCTGATTCACGGACCCTTGCTGCAGGCACTTTTGAGCGTCGTGATTCTGGTGCTGTGCCTGGGGCCGCGCGACCTCACCGACGATGTACGTGCGCTGATGGCTGCGCGTGAGGTTGGCGATCAGCGACGCTCAGATGCGCTGGCTCAGACCCTGCTGCACAGCGTGGAAGACTACGGGCAGCGCCGTTCCCTGCTCGGCGCCTTGTTCATTCAGTCGCACGAACGCCTGTTCGGCGTGTTGCTGTGGTTCTTCCTGCTGGGCCCGGCCGGTGCGGTGCTGTACCGCGCCGCCAGCCGGCTGCCGCGCATCTGGCATGAAATCCAGCCGGGCGGTGCGGCGGAGCTGGCCGCGATGCGGCTGCACGCGGCAGCCGCGTGGTGGACAGCACGCGTGGTGGCACTGCTGTTCGGATTGTCCGGCAGTCTCGACGACGCACTCGCGGCCTGGCGGCGCGTCGGTGAGCGGGCCGCCGACTGGCGCGAACGCACCTGGGACGTGCTGGCCGGCGTGGCCGTGGCGGCGCTCAGCAGCGAGCCCGAAGATGGCGACGGCCCGGCACTGCCCTCGACCTTGGACGAAGTGCTGCGCGAAGTGCTGGCGCTGCAGAATCGCGCACTGCTGATTCTGCTGGCGGCGTTCGCCGCGTTCACGGCGGGCGGGTTCATCGTTTGAGGCGACATCAATCCCTGTTTTTTGCGCCTTTGCGCCTTTGCGCGAAACTCGCCTTAGTTTCGTCCGTGCTGCTGTTGTCGCTACCGGCGCACGCACAACAGCGCATCGTCACCCTGGCACCACATCTGGCCGAGTTAGTGTGCGCGCTGGGACGCTGCGATGCATTGGTCGGGGTGATCGCCTGGACCGACTACCCGGCGCAGGCAGCGGCCAAGCCGGTCATCGGCGATGCCGCGAATCTGAACCTCGAACGACTGCTGGCGGCCAAACCCGATCTGGTGCTGGCTTGGCGCGGCGGCACCCGCGATGACACCGTGCGGCGTCTGCAGTCGCTCGGCTTGCAGGTGGTCTGGATCGACAGCGGACGGCTGGACGATATCGGGGAAGCGATTCTGGATATCGGCGGCTGGATCGGTGCCGAGGATCGCGCCTGTGAACTGGAACAGGATTATCGGCAGCGCCTGCAGAGCCTGCGAGAGCACTACCAGCGACCTGTGGACACCGGTCCCTGGCGCGTGCTCTACCAGATTCAGATGCGACCGGTGTTCACGGTCAACGCGGCCTCGCCGATCAGCGAGGCCATCGAACTCTGCGGCGGCCTCAACGTGTTCGCCGATCTGCCGGCCATCGCCGCGCCGGTGGGCATGGAGTCGATCATCGCGCAAAGACCCCAGCTGATCGTCTACGGCCAGCACGAGGATGCCGCAACCGTGCGCGACTACTGGGCGCGGTTCGACGCGATTCCGGCGGTGGACGCCCAGGCGTTCGTGCGCGTCGACGCCAGCCTGCTGACGCGCCAGTCGCCGCGCATCCTCGACGGCATCGAGCAGCTCTGCGTCGGCATGCGTGAGCAGATGCCGAAGGACTGAAGCCGGCCGCTCACTTCTTCTTTTTCCGTGAATGCCGCCACATGACTTCACTGCCGCCGTCGAGTCTCGCCAGCTGGCGCGCCACCGCGAACATCAAGTCGGACAAGCGGTTGAGATAGCGCGGCAGCAAGGGATTCATCGCCGGGTCCGGCACGGACCACAGTGCGCGTTCCACGCGCCGACACACCGCCCGCACCACATGCGCCTGCGCGGCAGCCGGCGTACCGCCCGGCAATACGAACTCCGTGAGCGGCGGCAGGGTCTCATTGATTCGTTCGAAATCCGCTTCCAGCCGTTCCAGCGCGCCCTCACGGATCAAGGCCTGATCCGGCGCCAGGCCCGGCATCGACAGCTCGCCACCCACGTCGAACAGATCGTTCTGCACTTCGCGCAGAATTTCTGGCAAGGGCGAGGGCAAACCCATTTCGATGAGCACGCCGAGATGGCTGTTGAGTTCATCGACCTCGCCGATCGCCGCGATACGTGGATCGGTCTTGGCCAGTCTTGCGCCCGTCGCCAGGCCGGTTTCACCGGCATCGCCGGTGCGCGTCACGATTTTGGATAGTCTTTTGCCCATCGCCGCAGTGTAATTCACCGTACCGGCCGGCCACAGTCCGGCGGCAGGCTTCGGGTATGCTTTGCGCCCCGTTTTCACACCGCCTTGTCCATGTCGAACGCCACGCCGAACTCTTACCTGCAGGCTGCGCTGGACGCCGCCGACGCGGCGGCGCAGGTCATACGTGCGGCCTACGCCCAACCCTTCGACGTGCGCTACAAGCAGGACGCCAGTCCGGTCACGGAAGTCGACGAAAACGCCGAGAAGGCGATCAAGCAGGTCTTGCAGACGCGCTTTCCCGAGCACGGATTCTTCGGCGAGGAATTCGGGCGCGAGAATGCCGATGCGGACTTTCTGTGGCTGATCGATCCGATCGACGGCACCAAATCCTTCGTGCGCCGCTATCCGGTGTTTTCGACACAAATCGCGCTGATGCATCGCGGCGAGCTGATCGTCGGGGTGTCCAGCGCGCCGTGCTGGTACGGCACGGAACGTCTGTGGGCCGCTCGCGGTGAGGGCGCGTGGTTCGCGCGTGACGACGAGACGCCGCGTTCACTGGCAGTCAGCGCAGTGGACCGTCTCGACCGTGCGACGCTGTCCACCGGCAATCTCAAATCCCTGGCGCAGTCACCGGCCTGGGCGCGATTCGGCGAGCTGATTCCGCGCCTGCACCGTATTCGCGGCTACGGCGATTTCCTGCACTACCATTGGCTGGCCGACGGCAAGCTCGACGCCGTGCTCGAATCGGATCTGAACATCCTCGACATCGCCGCGCTGACGGTGATCCTGCGCGAGGCCGGCGCCGTAGTCAGCGAACTTGATGGCGGCGAAGTGAATCTGGACACGCGCAATCTGCTGGCGGCGGTCCCTGCGCTGCATCCGGTGCTGCTGGAGGCGCTGGCCTACAGCACCGATTGAGCGTTCATTCGGGCCGCACGGTCCAGCGCGGCGTCGGCGGTTCGTGCCCTTGCGCCTTGAGCCAGTCGTAGAGCGCCAGACCGGTTGCGGCCGGCCACGGCACGATGTCCGCATAGTCCTCGAGCCGGTATTCGGCCAGCTCCTCCCCGAGCACGATCTCGCCTTCGGCGCGCACGTGATAGGCGATGATCAGCTGATTCATGCGTTCGAAACCGTAGTGGCCGATGAAGCTCCCGACTTCGCCGCGCAAGCCGAGTTCTTCCTCGACTTCGCGCAGCACCGCCTCGTGCGGCACTTCATTCTTTTCGAGAAAGCCGGTGATCAGCGCGAAAAAAGGTCCGGGCCAGGCCTTGTTGCGGGCCAGCACGATCTTGCCGCGATACTCGACCACGGCCGCGACCACCGGCGTCGGGTTGTCCCAGTGCACGTAAGCGCAGTCCGGCGCCGAGCAGGCCAGGCGCGTCATCCCGCCGTGCTCCGCCGCGACCAGCGGCGTCGCGCAATCGGGGCAGAAGCTCGGTTTGTTCATACAGATGCATTCCCTCCTCGGCCGGACAGACTCCACTCGGCCGTCAGTGCCTCGGCACCCATGCCGGAGAGCTGGTCGAGCGGCGCTTCGAGTTGCGCTTCCGACAGATAGGCCATCAAGTGGGTTCCGTGTGCTGACTGTCGGCCAGCAGCAATAAGTGTTCGACAAGCTTGATCATCAAGTCCTTCTGCACCGGCAGGCTCTCGGCCACCAGCAGAGCGAGCGCGACCAGCGTGTTGTCGTTGATCAAGCGTTCCACCGGCCGTGCCAGCAGATGCTGATTCAGGCGCAAATACCACAGGAACAGGAATGAACCGGTGCGCTTGTTGCCGTCGGCCAATGGATGGTTCTTGATAGTGAAGTACAGCAGATGCGCCGCCCGGCTGGCGACGTTCGGATAGAACAGCTCGTCGCCGAAGCCCTGCTCGATGGTAGCGATGGCGGATGCCAGCCCCTCACCGCGCACCTGGCCAAACAATTCCGTCGCTTCGCCCTTGGCCATCAATTCCGCCTTCAGTTGTGCGATGGCGGCCAGCACCTCGTCCAGCGCCAAGCCGCGCATGCCATGCTGGCGGGCGCTCTGTTCGGCCAGGCTTTGCTCGTCATAGGCTTGCAGCAGGCTCCAGCTGCGGGCGTAGTCGCCGATCACCTGCAGCACGGCGCGCCCTTCATCCGAAACAAGCGCTTGATTGGCCAGCGTGCGCGACAGCAGGCTCACCGCCTGCTCGAACTCGATGCCACGCTCGGCCAGACGGCGCTGGTTGAGCGTGTAGCCCTCCACCAGATGCTGGCGCAGCACGCCAGTGGCCCAGATGCGGAACAGCGTGGCGCGCGCCGAACTGACCCGATAGCCCACGGAAATGATGGCGTCGAGGTTGTAGTGCTTGAGCCGCCGACGCACCGTGCGGGAGCCCTCCTGTCGAACCACCGAGTAATCCTCGGTAGTTGCCAGCTCCTCCAACTCATTGTCGGCATAGATGTTTTTCAGATGCAGGCTGATATTATCCGTCGAGGTGTCGAACAAGTCCGCCATCTGGGTCTGATTCAGCCAGACGGTTTCGCCCTCCAGCCGTACCTCCACCGGCCGCTTGCCCTGCTCAAAGATAACGAGCTTGTTCATATCAGTTGCTTTGGCGCGGTGACTGGAATGTACGGGAGTTGCCATGCCGACGATCTGAACCTACCACCACCTGAGCGCTGAAGAACGCGCCCTGATCATGATCGAACGCCACAACACGCCAGCTTGCGCGCCATCGCGCGCCGCCTTGAAGCCGAGATCCGCCCCGTCGCAGCATGGCCCCAGCTTCCGCAAGCTTCGTACCCGAGGCGCTGCGGATCGTGCACCGGCCGCAGCAGATCGAGCAGCGGCAACTGCCTGGGCACTGCGACGATGATTTCATCACGGGTGCCTTTAACCACCTGGACCCTACCTCACTTTCCGATGCAGAAACTGCTGAAGATCTGTCCCAGCAGTTCGTCGCTGCCGAACCGGCCGGTGATTTGCGACAGTGCCTGTTGCGCCAAACGCAGGTCCTCGGCGGCGAGTTCGGCACCGCTGCCTGCGACCAGTGAGGCGGCGGCGGCGCGTAGCTGTTGTGCCGTCAGGCGCAGCGCTTCGACGTGACGTGCGCGCGCCGAGAACGCGCTTTCTCCGCTTTCGGCGATGCCGGCGACCTCGCGAATCGCCGAGATCAGGGCCTCGATGCCGGCGCCGCTTTGCGCGCAAATCCGCACGCCGTCTTCGAATGCCCCGGGCGCTGCGCCGCTGAGATCGCATTTGTTCCGAATTTGCAGACGCGGGCTGGCGTCCGGCAGTTTTGCCAGCAAGGCGGTATCGGCCGGGCTCTGGGTGTCGCGGTCATCCACCAGGAACAATAGGAGTTCGGCCTGCTCCACGGCGGCCCAGGCGCGGCGTATGCCTTCGCGTTCAACCGGATCGTCGGACTCGCGCAGACCGGCGGTGTCGACGATCGTCAGCGGCATACCTTCGATGGCGATGTCCTCGCGCAGCACGTCGCGCGTGGTGCCGGCGACCTCGGTGACAATCGCAGCTTCGCGGCCAGCAAGCCGGTTCAGCAGCGTGGATTTGCCGACGTTGGGCTGGCCCGCCAACACCACGACCAGGCCGTCGCGCAGGCGACTGGCGCGCTCGGCCTCGCGCAGCAACTGTGCGATCGCCGTGTCGAGTTCGGCGATGCGGTGATGCAGGCCGTCGTCCGAGAGCCAATCGATGTCTTCGTCCGAGAAATCCAGCGCGCCTTCGACGAAGACGCGGATCGCGATCAGAGCGTCGAGCAGTTCCTGCACGCGGCGCGAAAGCGCGCCTTCGAGCGAGCGCTGCGCGGCGCGCGCCGCTTGTTCGGTCTGGGCATTGATGAGATCGGCGATTGCTTCGGCCTGGGCCAGGTCGACGCGGCCATTTAGAAATGCGCGTTCGCTGAATTCGCCCGGGCGGGCGCGGCGGGCGCCGGCGCTGACAGCGGCTCGCTGCAAGGCTTCGAGCAGGACCGGCCCTCCGTGCCCCTGCAACTCAACCACGTCTTCACCGGTGAAGGAATTCGGTCCGCGAAAACACAGCACCAGACCCTGGTCGATGATCTCGCCGTCGGAGCCGCGCAGCGAGCGCAATCCGGCCTGGCGTGGGGCTGGCAAGGTGCCGGCCAGATGCTCGGCGATGGCGAAGGCATCGCCACCGGACAACCGCAGGATGCCGACCGCGCCGCGACCGGCGGCCGTGGCGACGGCGACGATGGTGTCATCGCCGCCACTCATGCGCGGCTCCGCTGTGGCCTCAGTTCGAGGCTTTGCCGAGGCCTTCCTTGTCGAGCTTGCGATTGATCAGCCATTGCTGGGTGATGCTGACGAGATTGCTGAAGAACCAGTAGAGCACCAGACCGGCCGGGAACAGCGTGAAGAAGGCGCCCATGGCGATCGGCATGGCGCTCATGATGCGCTTCTGCATCGGGTCCATGGTCATCGCATTGCCGGACAGTTTCTGCTGCGCCCACATGCTGATGCCGAACAAGACTGGCAGCACGTAGTACGGGTCCTTGGCCGAGAGGTCATTGATCCACAGCATGAAGTCGGCTTGACGCAGTTCCACCGACTGCAGCAGCACCCAGTACAGCGAAATGAACACCGGGAACTGCACCAGCATCGGCCAGCAGCCACCGAGCGGGTTGAAGCCTTCCTTCTTGTACAGATCCATCATCGCCTTTTGCTGACGCTCGCGATCGTCGCCGTAGCGCTCCTTGATGTCCTGGATCTTCGGCGCAAACTTGCGCATCTTCGCCATCGAGCGGTACTGCGCCTCGGACAGCTTGAACATCGCGCCCTTGACCAGCAAGGTCAGCAGAATGATGGCGACGCCCCAGTTTCCGGTCAGGGCGTGGAATTTCTGCAGGATCCAGAACAGAGGCTCCGAGATCGGCGTGAGCAGACCGTAATCCACCGTCAGCTCCAGACCCGGTGCGACGTTCTCCAGACCGTCCAGTGCGAAGAAGCCGGCATCCGCGTCGTCGCTGCTCGCCAGACCATGCTGCAAGGTCGGACCCGCGTAGAGCTTGCTCTCGAATACCTGTTCGCCGCCGGCCGGCACCACGTGGTAGGCGCCGATGTACTGGCCGAGATAGCCCCGCGTCTTGCTGGGGCGGGCAATGAAACGCAGTTCTTCCTTTTCCGGCGGTATCACCGCGGTGAGGAAGTAGTGCTGCATCATTGCCAGCCAACCGCCAGTCTGCTTGAGCTCGATCGGTTCCTCGGCGATGTCTTTCATCGCGGTCTTGCGGAACCGGTAATCGTTGCTGCCGGCCTTCTGCTCGTAGATACCGTAACCGCTGAAGGTTCGGACGAACGGCGGTTCCTCGCCGAGCTTGAACTCGGTGCGGTGCAGCTGCACGTACGGGCTCAGCTGCAAGGCCTGCGTGCCTGCATTGACGACCTTCTGGCTCAGGCCAATCTCATAGCTGCCACGCTGAAAGTGGTAGATCTTGGTGACGGTTACGCCCGGAGCCGGCGAGGCTTCGAGATGGACATCGACCTGATCCTGGCCTTTGCTCAAGGCGTACTCGGTCTGCGGCGCCTGATAGTCGGTGTACTGCGACACCAGCGCTTCGCCTTGTCCCAGGAGCCCGCTCTGAACGACGAAAAGACGATCACCGCGATCATCCAGCAAGGACACCGGTATGTCCTCACGTTGTTTGACCGCCGCGTACGCTTTCAGCTCCAGTCTATGCAGATCACCGCCTGCCAAGGATATTTCGCCGCGATATACGTCCGTATCGATTCGAACCCGGGCATTCCCGGCCGGCTTCACGGTCGGTGTCGAATCCGCCGGACCCTCGATGCTGGGAACGTCGTCGCTCTGCGCCGGCGGTGCCGCCACATCCGAAACATCCGTTTGCGGTGTCTGCTCGGTGATGATCGACGACGGCTCGGCGTGATCCTCCTTCCAGGCCTGATAGATGAAGAACAGGATGACGCCAACGACGCAGATCAGGAAGAAACGACGATTTTCCATTGATGCAGGTGCTTTATTCGGTCGGAACCGGGTCGTGACCGCCCGGGTTCAACGGATGGCAGCGGCTGATTCGCCGCAAGGACAGCCAGCCACCACGGTACAGTCCGTAGCGGCGGATGGCTTCGATCGCGTATTGGGAACAGGTGGGGTGAAAGCGGCAGTGAGGACCCAGCAGCGGGCTGATCCACCGCTGGTAGAGACGAATCAGGCCGATCAACAAATGCCCCATCGCTCGCGTACCCGCTTCCAAAGCTGTTCGAGCTCGGCCCGCAGCTGTGCGTTCTCGGCCTGGGCCGCACCATTGCGCGCTTTGAATACGACATCGACCTGCGGCAGGCGGCTGCGATTCACGCGAAAGCTTTCGCGAATCTGACGCTTGATCCGGTTGCGGTCGACCGCATTCGGCACGGCTCGCTTGGCGATCGCCAGACCCAGCCGCGGCTCCTGTCCCGGGCAATCGCTGATCACGGCCCCGAGATGTTGTCCCGAGAACCGCTTGCCGGCCGCAAACACCGCTTTGAACTCAGCGGGCTTGCGCAGGCGGCTTTGCGGTGTGAACCGCTGCACGCGGCGCGCAGGCCTGGACTGGAAGAATCGGCTTACGGAATCAGCCGCTGACGGCCTTTGGCACGACGGCGCGCAAGCACCGAGCGACCGCCTGGGGTGCTCATACGGGCTCGAAAGCCGTGGGTGCGCTTGCGGCGCAGATTTTTCGGTTGAAAAGTGCGTTTCATGGCACTGCCCCGGTTGGGTTGGGTCAAAAAGGTCGCGGAGTTTAGCGCTTAAGCCAGGGCACGGCAAGGTCACGGTTTGGGCCAAAATTCAGGTCGGGACACGAGGTGGCAACTCGGTCGTCGGGTGCTTGTGGATAAGCGTAGCCATCAAGGATTAGACTGCTCGGCCATTCCCATGCGTGAATCGCCCCGGAGCCTGCTGTGTCGGCTGCGTTATGGAGTCATTGTCTCACGCGTCTGGAAGGCGAACTTTCGGATCGCGAACTGTCCACCTGGATCCGGCCCTTGCGTGCCGTTGCCGATGGCGAGCGCCTGCTGCTGCTCGCACCCAATCCGGTGGTGATGGCGCGCGTCAGCGAGCACTATCTGGCGGTGATTCGGCTGACAGTGTCGCGGGTCGGTGGCGACGATGCGCCACAGGTCGAACTCGCCGTTTCGGGATCCACCGAGGGTCCACAGAACAACCCGGCCCCGAGCACGGAAGATCCGTCCACCGCGCCACGTTATGTTGGCCGCGTCGATGCGCGTTACACCTTCGCCAGCTTCATCCAGGGGAAATCGAATGCGCAGGGTCGTGCCGCGGCGGAACAGGTCGCCGAGGCCCCGGGCGCCCGTTTCAATCCCTTGTTGATCTATGGTGAATCCGGTCTCGGCAAGACCCACCTGATGCACGCGATCGGGAACTTCGTGATCGACCGTAACCCAGCGGCGCGTGTGCTCTATGTGGGTGCCGAAAAATTCGTGCGCGACATGATTTCGGCGATACGCGGCGGTACAACGGAAACGTTCAAGGAAAACTACCGGTCGGTCGATGCTCTGCTCATCGACGACATTCATTTCCTGGTCGGAAAGGCCGGTTCTCAGGAAGAATTTTTTCATACTTTCAATGAGTTGCTGGACGGCCGCCAGCAAATGGTGATGACCTGCGATCGCTATCCGGCCGAACTCGACGGGCTCGACATGCGTCTCAAGTCGCGCTTCACCTGGGGCCTCACGGTACCGGTGGAACCGCCGGAGCTGGAAACGCGGGTCGCGATCCTGCTGTCGAAGGCCGAGGGCCTGGGATTGCCGCTTCCGGAAAAGGTGGCATTCTTCGTGGCACAGCGCGTGCGGTCCAATGTGCGAGAGCTCGAAGGCGCGCTCAACCGGCTCGCCGCCAGTTCGCGCTTCCTGGGTCGCGACATCACCGAAGACTTCGCTCGTGAAACGCTCAATGACATCTTCTCGTCCTACGAGCGGATGATCACGATGGACAACATCAAGCGCACGGTGGCGAGCTATTACAAGATTCGTGTGGCCGATCTGGCATCCGTCCGGCGTAACCGTGGACTTGCCCGACCACGGCAAATGGCCATGGCGCTGTGCAAGGAACTGACACAGCACAGCCTTCCGGAAATTGGTGAATCCTTCAGCAAGGACCATACGACAGTGCTCCACGCCTGCCGCAGAATCAAGCAACTCAAAGACGAAGATATCCGCATGCGTGAGGATTGGGAGAATCTGGTTCGGCAGCTCGGTGGCTAGTTCGTACGGACGGTTTCCGCGCCTCGACCGACATAGGCTCGCAACGCCTACGGGCTAGGGATAAGCTTGGGTGCAAGGGTGTGGACAAACCGATGCACAAGTTGAATGGCCCATACGCCGCACAACTTATGCACAGCCGGTACAAGCCAAGAGCAGGCTGGCTACACACAGTTTTTGAATGAAGTAAGCCATTGTTATTTATACTTTTATTCTTGTTTTGCAGGGCAGAAGTACCAGGCTAATCATCACTGTCTTTCTTACAAGATAAAAAGATATTTATTAAGCGAACAGGAACACACATGAAGCTCGAAGTGGGGCGAAACGAATTGCTGAGTTCACTGCAATCGGTGATTGGCGTTGTCGAACGCCGGCAGACCTTGCCTGTGCTCTCCAATCTGCTTCTTGATGTCGGGGAAGAGGATCTTGTTGTTACAGGGACCGACCTGGAACTGGAAATGGTCAGTCGCGCCCGTGTACGCACAGTCCAACCCGGAAAAACCACGATTCCAGCGCGCAAGCTCTATGATATTTGCAGAGGTCTTCCTGAAGGCGCGGAGATAACGATTGACGCCAGCGCGGATAAGGCGATCCTCAAATCGGGTCGAAGTCGATTTACGCTCGCCACCCTGAGAGCGGAAGAGTTTCCAGCGTTCGGAATTGCTGAAGGTGGTCAATCACTGACCATGTCGCAGAAGGTGTTGCGGCGTTTGATTGATCGCACGCAATTCGCCATGGCGGCCCAGGACGTTCGTTACTACCTCAACGGTTTGCTTCTGCACATCAGCCCGAAGCGAGTTCGCGCCGTGGCTACGGATGGTCATCGCCTGGCAATGAGTGAAGTGATGATGGACACAGGTTTCAGCGATGACCTGCAAGTGATCCTACCGCGCAAGACCGTGCTTGAATTGCAGCGTTTGCTCGAAAGCAGCGATGAGACCGTGCAGATGCGTATCGGCGACGGACAGTTCCAGGCTGATGTCGACACGATTCGATTGACCTCCAAGTTGATCGACGGTCGTTTTCCAGACTATGAACGTGTGGTTCCCGAAGGTGGCGACAAGCGCCTCACAGCCAATCGCGAACGCATGCGGCAGGCGCTGGGTCGTGCCGCGATTCTCGCCAACGAGAAATTTCGTGGCGTTCGACTGCAGCTCGAAGACAACAAGCTCAGCTTGCAGACCCATAACCCGGAGCACGAAGAAGCCGAGGAAGAATTGGAAGTCGACTACAGCGGTGCGCCCTTGGAGATCGGCTTCAATGTGGTTTATTTGTTGGATGCGCTGGGCGTAATGGATACCGACGATTTCATCATGGACCTTAAATCGGCCGATAGTAGCGGCCTGATTCAGGAGAGCAGCGATGGTGACAGCCGTTACGTCGTGATGCCGATGCGGCTCTGATCACCGGTCAGGCAATGTGGTTAAGTGCCCTGGCGGCTCAGAATTTCCGCTGTCTGGAGAAGTATTCGATTGAGCCGCATCCGCGGCTCAATCTTTTTGTGGGCGCCAATGCGGCCGGGAAGACCAGCCTGCTGGAAAGCACATTTGTGTTGGGACGTGCACGGTCGTTTCGCGGCTCGTCTTCTGGGGAGCTAGCCGGCCCTGCCGGTAAGCATTGGGGCGTGCGCGGCCGACTCCAGAGCGCAGATGATGGCACACCCGGTTCAGCGATGCTGATGCGCTGGCAGAACGGTCAAACGTCTATTCGCATCGATTCACATGAGGCCAAGCGAACGGAACTTGTGGAGCGCCTACCGATTCAGGTGATTGATCCAGCACAGCATCGGTTACTGGAAGACGGACCGGGCTATCGTCGGCGATACCTGGATTGGGGTGTGTTCCACGTGGAACATCGATTCTTGAATGTGTGGCGGACCTACGAACGCGCATTGCGACAACGAAACCAAGCCTTGCGACAAAGCACCAGCGACCGGCTGGTGCGCGCTTGGGACAATGACCTCATCAACTCCGCCGTGCAGGTCGCCGAGCTGCGCAACGCCTACCTCGAGCGTTTGCGGCCAATATTGAACCACCACGTAGGACGCTTGCTCGGCATTGAGCGGTGGACGGTCGAGCTCCAGCAAGGGTGGCGTCGGGAGCTCGGCTACGCAGAGGCCCTGGACGCTGGCCGCGATCGTGACCGGCGAATGCGGCAGACCGTCGAAGGTCCGCATCGCGCCGAACTTCGGATTCGCTTCGGTGAACATAGCGTTCGCAATCATGTGAGCCGCGGACAGCAAAAGATGCTGATCGCGGCATTGGTACTGGCACAGGCCGAATTGATCCGGATCGAACGTGGTGCGTCCCCGATACTGTTGATCGATGACCTCCCCGCCGAACTCGGGTCGGAGTTCCAAACTCGCTTGGTCGACGTACTCAAAACCTACGAAGGTCAGCTTTTTATTACGGCGTTGCAGATCGATCCGGGTTTGCGGGCATTGCTCGGCGGCACAATGTTCCACGTGGAACAAGGGCAGGTCCGTACCCAAGACGATTGATCGCCGGCCTGGGAACATCAAACGGTGCTTCCCGCGCTTGATCGGCGGGGGCAGGGCCGCCTGGGGTATAATCGCCGCTTTAACGCGCCCGCTTTTTATGACCTCCAACGACAACACATACGACTCTCGCAGCATCCGGGTCCTCAAGGGACTGGAAGCTGTCCGCCAGCGTCCTGGCATGTATATCGGTGATACCGATGACGGTACCGGTCTGCATCACATGGTCTTCGAGGTCGTCGATAATTCAATTGACGAGGCACTTGCCGGTTATTGCACCGAGATTCTCGTGGTCCTGCAGGCGGGGGGCAGCGTGCTGGTCACGGACAATGGTCGTGGCATTCCTGTCGATGTGCACGAGGAGGAAGGGCGATCCGCCGCGGAAGTCATCATGACGGTACTGCATGCCGGCGGTAAGTTCGGCGGCAGCGGATATAAGGTCTCCGGTGGTTTGCATGGCGTGGGTGTGTCCGTCGTCAATGCGCTTTCCGAAAATCTGCGCCTGGACATTTATCGCGACGGCTATCATCACTACCAGGAGTACCGGGAAGGCGTTCCGCTCGAGCCGATGGCAAGAGGCGAGGCGACGGACAAGCGTGGTTCGAGCGTGCGGTTCTTTCCCAGCAAGGCCGTTTTCAACAACATCGAATTTCACTACGAGATCCTGGCCCGGCGGCTACGCGAGCTGTCGTTCCTGAACTCGGGTGTTCGCATTGTTCTGCGCGACGAACGCGACGAGCCGCGGGAAGACATCTTCGAATACAAGGGCGGAATTGCGGCCTTTGTCGAATACTTGAACCGCAACAAGACGCCGGCGCACGACTCCATCATTTACGTGGACGTGGATCAGGACGGAACACGGGTCGAATGCGCGCTTCAGTGGAACGACTCCTATCAGGAAAACGTCTTCTGTTTCACGAACAACATTCCGCAGAAGGACGGCGGTTCTCATTTGACCGGCTTTCGTAATGCCCTGACGCGCACTTTGGGTGATTACCTCGAAAGCGAGGGATTGGCCAAACGCGAGAAGGTGACGATGATCGGTGAGGACACGCGTGAAGGCCTGACGGCGGTATTGTCGGTCAAGGTGCGCGATCCGAAGTTCTCGTCGCAGACCAAGGAAAAGTTGGTATCCAGCGAAGTGACGCCGATCGTCGCCAATGTGGTGACCGACAAACTCAAGGAATTTCTGCTTGAGAACCCGCGCCACGCCAAGATCATTGGTGGCAAGGTCGTCGAAGCCGCACGCGCGCGTGAAGCGGCGCGCAAAGCCAAAGAACTCAACCGACGCAAGTCCGTGCTCGATATTGCCGGACTGCCCGGCAAGCTTGCAGACTGCCAGGAGAAGGATCCGGCCAAGTCGGAACTGTTCCTGGTGGAGGGCGATTCCGCAGGTGGTTCGGCCAAGCAGGGCCGCGACCGTCATTTTCAGGCGATTCTGCCTTTGAAAGGCAAGATTCTGAACGTGGAAAAAGCACGTTTGGAAAAAATGCTGTCATCGGTCGAAGTCGGGACGCTGATCACGGCGCTGGGTTGTGGTATCGGCGCCGACGAGATGAAGCCGGAAAAGCTGCGCTATCACCGCATCATCATCATGACCGACGCCGACGTGGACGGCGCGCATATTCGCACACTGCTGCTGACCTTCTTTTATCGGCACATGTACAGCCTGATTGAAGGCGGGCACATCTACATTGCGCAGCCGCCGCTGTACAAGCTCAAATCCGGCAAGAGCGAAGCCTATGTAAAGGACGATGAAGAACTATCGGACTTCCTGATGCGGGCTGCGCTGAACAACACCAAACTGATCGCACGCGGCGGCGCTGAGGCGATCGAGGCCGATGAACTACTACGGCTTGTAAGCGAATATTCCAATATAAACAATATGTTGTCGAAGATCGCGCGTCGTTACGATCTTTTCCAGCTTGAAGCGATTCGAGCCAATGCGCCGCTGCCGGAGGCCTATGGCGAACTGCCAGCCTGGGGCGAAAAGCTGGCTGCCTGGCTCAATGACCACGGCCGTGAACGCGGCAGCTTTAAGGTCGAAACCCGGGCCGATCAGAACGGACCGGCGGTCAGTGTGACCCGTCTGACGCATGGCCTGACGCATACCATCAATTTCACGCCGGAGTTCTTCGCTGGTGCGGAATATCGGCGGATTGCCGAACAACAGCGTGAATTCCTGGCGTTGATCGGTGATGGCGCGACGATACAGCGTGGCGAGCGCAGCAAGAATGTCACTACCTTCGCCGAAGCGTACGAATGGCTGCTGGTGGAGGCACGGCGCGGGCTCAGCATTCAGCGCTATAAGGGCCTGGGCGAGATGAATCCAGAGCAGCTGCGCGAGACCACGCTCGATCCCAAGCAACGCCGCCTGGTGCAGGTCAAGATCGAAGACGCGGTGGCCGCCGACCAGATGTTCACCACGCTGATGGGCGAACACGTCGAACCGCGTCGCGAGTTCATTGAAAAGTACGCCTTGCTGGTGGGAAATCTGGACGTCTGAAGACGCCTTGGTTTCGCGCAAAGGCGCCAAGACGCTTCGCTTACTCCCGCGTCTTGGCGCCTTTGCGCGAGAAGCCGGCAAATTCGTGTGCGATCGCCTCGTTACGGTGCCGGAACCAGCAACATCGGTGCTTGTCGGACATTCGCACGATGCTGGTAGTCGTTCGCGAACTGCAATAGCGAGGGCTCGCTCCAAGCCGGGCCGAAGAAGCTGATCCCAATCGGAAGACCGTGCAAATACCCGGCCGGCACGGTGATGTGCGGGTAGCCGGATACGGCCGGTGCCGTCGAGGCGCTGCCACCGGGATAGTGATCGCCGTTGACAAGATCAATGGTCCAGGCGGCGCCTACCGTCGGTGCAATCAGGGCGTCCAGGCGATGTTCCCGAATGACCGCATCGATGCCGTCCGCTCCGGCCAAGCGCTGTGCGCGTGATTTGGCTTCGAGGTACTCCGGAGTCTCCAGGTTTCCTTTTTCCTCGGCGGCCAGAAACAGCTCCTGCCGAAAATACGGCATCTCTTGTTGCGGATGACTGCGGTTGTAGGCAATCAGGGCACCCAGGTTCTGCGGCGCATCCGGGCGCGTCTGTAGATAGTTCGCCAAGCCGTCCTTGAATTCGTAAAGCAGCACCGTGAATTCGTCGTCCCCGAGCCGCTCGTCCAGGTCTAGATTCGCCGGATCGACAATGACCGCTCCGGCGGCACGCAGGGCGACGATGGCCTGCTCGAACACCGCATCCACGCCCTCGTGAAAGCCGGCTAGATCGCGCGCCACACCGATGCGCGCGCCACGCAATGCATGATTCCCCTTCAGCAAACCGGGGTAGTCGGGGATCGCGCGTTGGTTCAACAGCTGGGTCGCGGTATCTCCGGGATCGGGTCCGGCGATTGCGGCCAGCACGATGGCGGCGTCCGCCACGCTGCGTGCCATCGGGCCGGCCGTATCCTGGCTGGCCGAGATCGGCACGATGCCGCGACGCGACACCAGTCCGATCGTGGGTTTGATTCCGACGATGCCGTTGACGCTGCTGGGACAGACGATCGAACCGTCGGTTTCGGTGCCGATCGCCACGACCGCGAAACCGGCAGCGACCGCCACGCCGGACCCGGAGCTGGAGCCGCAGGGGCTGCGTGCCGGAGCGTAGGGATTCAGCGTCTGGCCGCCACGGCCGCTCCAGCCGCTGGACGAGCGCGATGAGCGGAAGTTGGCCCATTCGCTGAGATTGGTCTTGCCGAGAATGACGGCGCCGGCGTCGCGCAGCCGCTGCACGATATACGCGTCCTCGCTCGGTCGATCATTCATCAATGCCAGCGAACCGGCGCTGGTATGCATGCGGTCTGCGGTGTCGATATTGTCCTTGAGCAGGATCGGAATGCCGTGCATCACACTGCGCGGTCCATGTTCGCGGCGCTCCGCGTCCAGCCGATCGGCGATGGCCAGGGCGTCCGGATTCAGCTCGATGACGCTGTTGAGCGTGGGTCCGTGTCGGTCGAAGGCGTCGATGCGTCGCAGGAAATGCTCGACCAGTTCATGCGAGCTGAGCCGTCCGGCTTCCATTTCCGCTTGCAGCGTGGCGATGTCGGCCTCGTGCAAAGCCGTGGACAGGCACCAGGCCGACGGCGATATGGCAAGCAGCAACAGCATGCAAAATCGCCAGGCGGCAGGCGACCGCAAGCGTGCTTGGAATTCCATCCGGGGCTTCCCCTTGAGCATTCTGGACAGCGGTACTCTGCGATGCCGCGCATGGCTACGGCAAGCCGGGAAAATCGGGTAGTCTCGATTCCGCCGGTCGTCGCAGCCCCAGGGATGGTCTGTGCTTCGCGTCGCCGAGACGGTCAAGAATAAGATCGGGAGGAGAGAACCAGATGCGCATAGGAGTCGTGGCGGACGCCACCTGTGATTTGCCGCAGGAGTTCATTCAACAGCACGGCATTCGAATACTGCCGATCAGCATCCGTCTCGGTGACGAGATGCTGGTGGACGAACGTGATCCCGAGCTGACGCTGCGCTTCTACACCGAAAGCCTTGCCAGCAAGGGCCTGCACGCTGAAACGGTGCCGTACAGCGCCGAGCAGATTCGCGCCGTGTTTCTGGAGCGGGTGGTCATCGACCAGGATTTCGCACTGGTGCTGACCGTCAGCTCCACGCGCAGTCCGATTTTCGAGAACGCGACCAAGGCCTCGTTTTCGATTCTCAACGACTACAAGCCGGTTCGCGCCGCCGCCGGCGTCAGCGGGCCATTCGCGATGCGCGTGATCGATTCCAAGTCGCTGTTCAGCGGCACCGCGGTGCTGGTGGCCGAGGCGCAGACTCTGGTCGAGCACGGAATCGCGCCCAACGAGATCCGACGGCGCGTGGAAGAACTCTCTGAAAGCGTCTGTGCCTACATGGTGCCCAGAGATCTGTACTACGTGCGCAATCGCGCGATGAAGAAGGGCGACAACAGCGTCGGCTGGATGACCTATGCCGTCGGCACCGCGCTGGACATCAAGCCGGTGTTGCACGCCTGGCGCGGCGAGACCAAGCCGGTGGCCAAGGTGCGGCACTTCGAGGCGGCAGTCGAGCGCATGTTCGGACATGTCACCCGGCAAATATTGACGGGCAGTGTTCGCAGCCGCTACGTCTGCATCTGCCATGGTGGCCATCCCGACGCCGTGCTGTCGATGCCCGGCTACGAGGCTCTGGCCGAAGCGGCGCGTCAGAACGGGCTCACCGTGCTGCGTTCGATCATGAGCGCTACCGCCGCGGTCAACGTCGGCGGTGGCTGTGTCGGCATCGCGTTCGCCGGCGATCATGTACCTTTTGCATCCTGAGCCGCTCGATCGGCGTCCCATAAAATCCGACCAATGACGATGCAAACGCTCGCGCTGTACAACGTCAAGGGAGGTGTCGGCAAAACCGCCGCCGCCGTCAACATGGCCTGTCTCGCTGCCGCCTCCGGCCTGCATACCCTGCTGTTCGATCTGGATGCCCAGGGTGCGGCCAGCTGGTATCTGGAAGCCGAAGAGACCGCTGCCAAGGCGCGCAAGCTGATCGACGGTTCCACGCCGGTGGGCCGGCTGGTCCAGCCCACGGCCTTCGAGCGGCTGTCACTGATTCCGGCCGACTTCTCGTTCCGTTCGCTGGACGTGCTGATGAAGAAGGCGGACCGGCCGCGTCAGGTCCTGAGCCGCCTGCTCAAGCCGTTCTCGGAGCAGTACCAGCTGGTGGTGCTGGATTGTCCGCCGACGATCTCACACCTCGCCGAGGCGATTTTTGAAGCCTCGGACCTGATTCTGGTGCCGGTGGTGCCGACGCATCTGTCGGTACGGGCGCTGGAACAGCTGCGTGAATACTTCCGCAGCAAGAATCTGGACGAAGCCAAGCTCAAGCCGTTCTATTCGATGGTGGACCGCCGCCGCCATCTCCACAACGAATTGCTCGACCATCCCCCGCCCGCGATGGCCGGTGCCTGTCGAACCTCGATTCCGTACTCCTCAATGGTCGAGCGCATGGGCGAATACCGTGCACCGTTGGCGACCTACGCGCCGGGCCTGCACGTGGCGAACCTGGCTTACGATGCGCTCTGGAAAGAAGCTCAGCGCAGTCTCAAACGCTTGCAGCAAGTGGACTGAGACGAAAGCCGATCAGCTTAGGCAGAGCCGTTCCACGGCGGCAACGCGGTCCTGCAGGGTTCGATGATCCGGCGCCAGAATATTGGCGTGGCCGACTTTGCGCAGTGGCTTCGGGGTCTTTCCGTAGAGGTGCAGATGCAGCTCGGGAATCGTCAGCAGCAGCTCTGCGGGCGGAACCTCGCCGATGAAATTGATCATCGCGCAGGGTGCGCGCAGGCGGGTCTCGCCCAGCGGTAGCCCGGCGATCGCGCGCAGATGGTTCTCGAACTGCGAACAGACCGCGCCGTCCATCGTCCAATGCCCCGAGTTGTGCACCCGCGGCGCAATTTCGTTCGCGTACAGCTCATCACCGACCACGAAGAACTCGAAGGCCATCACGCCCACGTAGTCCAGATGTTCCAGCACGCGCAGCGTGTAGTCCTCGGCCAAAGCCTGCAGCGCGTCGTGCGCTCTGGGGGTGGACACACGCAGAATGCCGTCGCGGTGCACGTTTTCGGTCAGCGGATAGAAGGCGGTGGTGCCGTCGGCGGCGCGCACGCCGATCATCGAGACCTCGCGCTGGAAGTCGACGAAGGCTTCGTAGATCAGTGGACGGGAGCCGAGCGATTCCCAGGCGGCGGCGACATCGGCTTCACCGCGAATGATCTTCTGGCCCTTGCCGTCGTAGCCGAAGCGCCGTGTCTTGACGATGCCGGGCATGCCGATATCGCGCGCCGCGGCGCGCAACTGGTCCAGGCTGTCCACCGAGGTATTGCCGGCCACCGGAATGCCCAAGGAGGTGAACAGCTGCTTTTCCGAGCAGCGGTCCTGACCGGCGATCAGCGCACGGGGATGCGGCATCAGCGGCTTGAGGCCGCCGACGAAGCCGGCGGTGAAGGCCGGCACGTTTTCGAACTCGTAGGTCGCCACATCGATCTGTTCGCAGAAACGGGCGAGTGCGGATTCGTCCTCGTAGTCCGCGTGCAGGTGCGTGCCCAGCGGAGCGGCGCAGGCGTCCGTGGCCGGATCGAGGAACACGAATTCCAGGTCCAGTGGATAACCTGCCAAGGCCAGCATGCGTCCCAGTTGGCCGGCGCCGAGAATCCCGACCTTCACGGCAGCTGCGCGGCGTCGAGCACGTCTTGGGTCTGCGCGTCCCGGAATTGTTGCAGGCGCTGCGCCAAAGCGGTGTCGCCGGTGGCCAGCATCGCGGCGGCGAACAGGGCGGCATTGACCGCGCCGGCGCGGCCGATCGCAAAGGTGGCCACCGGAATGCCGGCTGGCATCTGCACGATCGACAGCAGCGAATCCATGCCCGACAGCGCCTTGGACTGTACCGGTACGCCGAGGACCGGAAGCGCCGTTTTGGCGGCCGTCATGCCGGGCAGATGCGCGGCGCCGCCGGCACCGGCGATGATTACGCGCAGCCCGCGCGCTTGCGCCGTCTGCGCGTATTCGAACAGACGATCCGGCGTGCGGTGCGCGGACACCACCTCGGCTTCATAGGGCAGCTGCAGCCGATCGAGTATCTCGGTGGCGTGCGACATCGTCTCCCAATCGGAGCGCGAGCCCATGATCACGCCAACCAACGCCTTGCTTTCGGCCACCTTGAATCTGCCCCTTGCTGCGGAGAAAGCGGCGGATTATGGCACCGCGGCGCCTGTGCCGAAAGGCGCCGCACTTGATCGGCCCCGCCGCGGCCCTGGCTCTTACGGCTGGAGTTCGAACTCCGCGTGCACATTGGCCTGGAACTCGATCTCGCCGGTCGAGATGCCCATGCCGGAATTGCCGCTTTCGGCCGAGTCCGAAACCATCCGCGAGGCCTTCATCATCGGTACCGGCGGCGCGCTCATGCCGTCGTCGGCCGACAGCCTAAGCACCGGCCCAAGCGTCACGCCCAAGGTCTTGGCGAGCAGCGCGGCCTTTTCCTGCGCGTCCTGCGTGGCCTTGACCAGGGCTTCGCGCTGCAGCGACTTGGCGCGCGAGGATTCCAGCGCCGGCGGGGAAATCTCGTTGATGCCGGCGCCGGTGGCGGCTTGCAGCAGATCGCCGAGCTTGCCCAGATCCTTGAGCGACACCTCAATGCCGCGGCGTACGCGATAGCCGACCATCTTCTGCTTGCGTGTGTCCTCGTCCCAGACGTACTCGGGCCGCACGCTGACCGCGCCGCTGGCGAGATCCTTGTCGCTGATGCCGAGCTTACGCGCGGCCGCCAGAAAATCGCGAACGCTGCGGCTGACCGAGGCCTCGGCGGTGTCCAGTTCCGCCTCCACGATGTCCACGGCCATGCTCACGGAAGCCTGGTCGGGCTGGGTGTGTACCGAACCGTCGCCGGAAACCGAGATCGCGCGGGGGGGCATCGGCGGCGGATTCTGCGCCAGTGCGAGCGCCGGGCTCAGACACAGGGCGGCGACCGCCAGGGCCAGGACGAATCGCAACGATATGGCGGGTTTAGGAACAACAGTCATTGGAATTCTCCTTGTTCGGGGCACAGGGCTGGCGAAGCTTACACGCGAGATCGTGACGCGGATGCGGGCACCACGCCGGAGGTTTAGACTGTTCGGCTCTGCAAACCGTCCGAATCAACGATTTCCATACGATGCAAGAAACCCAGGAAACAGTCGCTCTGACGCGTGACGTCGTCGCCGCGCTGGTCCCGTCCGGCCAGAAAGTTGAACTGCCCGAAGGCGCCAAGGCCACGGTCACGCAAGCGCTCGGCAGCAGCTTCACCGTGCTGGTGGAAGGCCATATGTTCCGTATCGAAGGCAAAGATGCGGATGTGATCGGGCGCGAGCCGCCGGCCATGGTCGAGATCCCCGCCGAGGCCAGCGACGAGGACGTCGAGAAAGCCTGTTGGGCGCAACTCAAGACCTGCTACGACCCGGAGATTCCGATCGATATTGTCGAGCTCGGATTGATCTATGAATGCCGGCTCGACAAGCAGGACGACGGTTCGCGCCGTGCCTCGGTGCAGATGACGCTGACCGCGCCGGGCTGTGGAATGGGTGATTTCCTGGTCAATGACGTGCGCAGCAAGCTGCTCGAAGTTCCGACCGTTGAGGACGCAGAGGTCGAACTGACTTTCGATCCGCCGTGGACGCGCGAGATGATGTCGGAAACCGCGCAGCTTGCGCTGGGCATGTTCTGAATCGATCCGGACCGAACTTCGAATGTCAGACACAGTCACCCGCGGCATCCGCGTCCTTGTCCGGCCCCGCTACATCGAGGAACAGTCCGATCCGGAGAACGAGCGCTGGCTGTTCGCCTACCACGTGACGATCCGCAACGAGGGCGACAGGACCGTGCAGTTGTTGAGCCGCCACTGGATCATCACCAATGGTCAGGGACAGACCGAAGATGTGCGCGGCCCCGGTGTGGTCGGTCATCAGCCGATTCTGGCGCCGGGCGAGCAGTTCGAGTACACCAGCGCCTGTCCGCTGGAAACGCCGGTGGGCACCATGCATGGCAGTTTCCAGATGGCCGTGATCGGCTCCACAGAACGCTTCGACGCCGCGATCCGCCCCTTCCGGCTCGCCGTGCCGCAGTTGCTCAACTGAGCCCGCGTCGCGATCGCCAAAGCTGTACCGCGCCGCCGAGTTCATCGCGCAGATAGCGCAGGAACGCCCACAGCACCCCATGTTCCGGCTGCGGTGCCAGCCCATCCGCGAGGCGCAGCATCTGTTGCCCCGCCCAGGCCTGGCTGCCGAGCACGTTGATCAGTTTGAGCGGCAGAATCGGACTGGCGCCCGACAGCCACTTGGCGCGACCCAGGCGCAGCCCTTGCTCGTAGGTGTCGAGCATTTCGATCTCGCCGGACAGCAGGCGGGACGGGGCCTTGGGGTCGGTCGCCAGCGGACGCGCCAGACCGATGACATCGCAGGCCCCTTCGTCGATCGCCTCGCACATTCCGGCGCGTGAGCGGAAGCCGCCGGTCAGCATCACCGGCATTGTCGCGACCGCCTTGATCGCGCGGGCATAGTCCAGGAAATAGGCCTCGCGCTGGCGCGTGCTGGGTCGCTCCGGCACGGCCGAATCGGCGCGGCCCGAGAAGCCCAGCAAGCGCGGTTGCTCATAGGTCCCGCCGGAGACTTCAAGCAGGTCCAGCTGCTCGGCATTGAGCCATTCCACGAGCTTCAGGCATTCGGTGTTGCTGAAGCCGCCCTTGCGGAAATCATCCGAATTCAACTTCAGGCCCACGCAGAAATCGGCGCCGACGCGTGCCCGCACCGCGCGCAGGGTTTCGATCAGAAAGCGGGCACGATTTTCCAGGCTGCCGCCCCAGGTGTCCTCGCGTTGGTTGGTGATCGGAGACAGGAACGAGGACAGCAGATAACCGTGCGCGGAATGAATCTGCACGCCGGTGAAGCCGGTGTCGCGTGCAAGTTCGGCCACCCGTGCGAAGCGATCCACGAAATCCAGAATTTCCGATTCTTCGAGCGCGCGTGGCCGTGCGTAGTTGCCGAGCAGGTCCAGGCTCACCGCCGAAGGCGCCAGCGGGCGTCGCGTCAGATAGCGCGGCGACTGTCGCCCGGCGTGCGAGATCTGCATCCAAAAATGATTGCCGCCTTCAGTGCCGGCCTGCGCCCAGGTGCGCAGCCGCTGCAGCGCTTCGGTGCTGACGCCGCGTCGTACGTCGAGGCAGACATTGCCTGCCCGCTCCAGCACCTCGCGGTCGATCATCACATTGCCGCTGAGCAGCAGCCCGGCGCCGCCCAAAGACCAGGTTCGGTACAGGCGTTCGTGGCGTTCGGTGGCGCGCAGCTTGGCATCGGCCATGCCTTCGGTCATCGCCGCCTTGCACAGGCGGTTCGGCAGGCGCGCGCCGCACGGCAGCGTCAGCGGCTGCGCCAGTGGATCGATCATCGGTTTCCCCCCCCCGGTTCGTGCGGAGTATGCCCAGCGCCCGGTTCGGGCTCATGACAGATCGTGCCAGGCACAGGCTTTTGTCTCGCGCAAAAGTCGCAGAGACGCCAAGTAAAAAGTTAGAGCAGCTGTAAGAGTTGTTCTTTGCGTCTCTGCGACTTTGCGCGAGACCGGCTTTTCCCCAAGGAACCAATCAGCTCAACGCTGGCAACTCGGACACCAGCAACTCGAACGCTGGCCGATCACCGCGTGGCGGATGATCGAGCCGCAGACATGGCAGGACAGACCTTCACGGCCGTAAACGTAGAGATCCTGCTGGAAGTAGCCGGGATTGCCGTCCGCGCCGAAGAAGTCGCGCAGCGTGGTGCCGCCGGCGCGAATCGCGTCGGCCAGGGTCTGGCGCGTGGCTTCGGCCAGTTGCTGATATTCGCGGCGGGACACGCGGCCGGCCGCGCGCAAGGGTCGGATGCCGGCGCGAAACAGGGCTTCTGCGGCGTAGATGTTGCCGGCGCCGACGACGATGCGACCGTCCATGAGAAAGGTCTTGACGGCGGCGATGCGTCCGCGCGAACGCCGGAACAGATAGTCGCCGTCGAAGGCTTCGTCGAACGGCTCCGGGCCCATTGCGCTGAGCAGCGGATGCTCGGGCTCGTTCTTGGGCCACAGCAGTGCCGCACCGAAGCGGCGTGGGTCGTGGAAACGCAGCAATACATCGCCGCTGAGCAAGAGGTCGAGATGGTCATGCTTGTGCAGCGGCTCGTTGGCCGGCAGCACGAACAGCCGCCCGGACATGCCCATGTGCAGCATCAGTTGGTCTTCGCCCACGTCCAACAGCAGGTATTTGCCGCGGCGAGCGGTCGCGTGCACGGTACGCCCGCTCAGGCGCGCCTCCAGATCCTCGGGAATCGGCCAGCGCAGGCGGCGGTTGCGGACGGTGACGCGTTCGATGCGTCGGCCGAGCACATGTGGCTCGATGCCGCGGCGTATCGTTTCGACTTCGGGCAGTTCAGGCACGGTGCGTCTGGAGCTGGCAGGCTTTGCGGAAGGCGGCGGCGCAGCATAGCGCAGGCGCCGTTACTCACATCGATTGTGCAGCGCTCATCAGCTTGAAGAGAGGTGCCGGCATGAGTTCATGGATCGACCCGCAAACGTTGCTGAGGGGGCGTACCCTCAGCCTGGAACCCTTGGCGGCGACACACGCGCATGCGTTGGTCGCCGCTGCGGGCGATGGCGAACTGTGGCGGCTTTGGTACACCTCGGTGCCGAGCCTGGAGTCGATTGCCGGCTATATCGACACGGCGCTTGCGCAGGCCAGAGTCGGTCTTGCCCTGCCCTTCGTGGTGCGTCTGCAAGACACCGGCGAGATCGTCGGCTCGACCCGTTATTGCAATGTCGACGCACGCAACCGGCGGCTGGAGATCGGCTATACCTGGTACGCGAAACGCGTGCAGCGCAGCGCCGTCAATACCGAATGCAAGTTGCTGTTGTTGCAGCACGCGTTCGAGACGCTCGAAACCATCGCCGTGGAGTTTCGTACGCACTGGATGAATCGCGCCTCACGTGCGGCGATCGCGCGGCTCGGGGCGAAGCAGGATGGCGTGCTGCGCAACCACCAGCGCCTGCCAGACGGAAGTTATCGAGACACCGTGGTGTTCTCGATCATCGAATCGGAATGGCCCGGTGTGAAGCGCCATCTGCAGTCGGCGCTGGATTCGCGCGATCTTTAATCGGGCCCCTCCGCAGTCGGCGCTGCCTCCGTTGACTCCGATTCATCGGCGGCGGCATCGGTGGCCGGCGGCAGCCGCAGCAGCTCATCGGCCAGCGCCTTGGACAGGTGATAGCGCACGCCGTAGTCGGGCCGCTCCAATATCAACTGGGGTTCGCGCGCAGCCACGATCAGATGAATCTCTCGTCCGTCCTCCAGAACCAGGGTGAGCGGGTCTCCGCCTCCGGTCTCCGGCATCGCTTCGTTCCACATCGCGCGTGCGCGCGACCAGGCGTCGACCAGCGTTTCGATTCGCTCCGAAGTGGCTTCGGGCCGCTCGGGTTCGGACTGCCAGCGATCGTCCTTGCGTACCAGAACCAGGTTCGGCAGTTCGATACGGCTCAGCCGTGCACCGGCCGGCAACAGGGTCTTGGCGACGAGGTCGGAAGGGTCCTCGTCGAAGGCGGCCGAGCCGAGATCGTCGATCAGGGCCACCTCGTCGTCCAGCATCACATAGCGCTGGTGTTGCAGCGGCTCGATATCGCCGAAATCGATCACGCGGTTGTTGAGCGTGACCGTGTATTTCGGCGGTGACAGTCCGAGCCCGGCCAGATCGGTTCCGGCGGCCGGGAATTGCTTGTGCACTGGAGTGTCAGCCAGCGCCAACAGCGCATTGACCTCGAAGTTGTCGGCGCGTGCCTCGACCGGCGAGCTCAGACGCCAGTCACCGTCCTGTTTGACCAGCACGGTCGGCGCCTGCTGTGGGTGATCGATCTGTACACGCTCGACATCGGCGGCTGTGAGCGCCGTCAACGGCGCCTCGTCCTCGTCCTGTTCGTCACCGAAATACAGGATGGCGCCGAGCCCGAGAAACAGCACCAGCAGTGCGAGATTGAGGTACTTGCGGTTCATCGGCAGTCCTCAGCGACGCCGGCGCACGGCCCAGCGGATCACGCCGAACACGATCAGCGCCAGCGGCAGCACGATCACGAAGCCCAGAATCAACAGGTAGAGCAACCAGTTGGGCAGGTACAGCGAACTGTCCGGCACCTTGGGTACGTTGACGTCGAGCTGGTTGTCCCGCGCGGCCGCCCATTGCACCAGGTTGATCGAGAGTTCGCTGTTGCCGACCTGCTCGTAATAGACGTTGGAGGCGAAATCGGCGTCACCGATCAGGATCACTCGCTGTTGACGGGCTTTCGGTGTTTCGGACTCGTCGCCGTCGTCGTCGGCCTTGGGCGGTTCGACATTGCGTGTCAGCGACATCGCCACATTGAGCGGGCCACCGACGTCGCCCGACTGCGGGTCGAAGTCCACGGCCTGCGAAAGATCCCCGGATTCGAGCCAGGCCACCGGCCCGGTCTGCACGATCGGCAAGGCCGTCCAGCCCGAATCCGGCTTGGCCTCCAAGCTGTGCACGTACGGAAACATGGAGATGTAGGCGAGCTGCCGCGTAATCGGGTGTGGCGGGTACTGGTTGGCCAGCAGCACCGCCGGATCGCCCGAGGTGTACTGGAAGTCGGGGAACACGGCGATGCCGCTGAGCCAGTTCACGCCCAATGTTTCAGCCAGACCCGGAATCGGCGCGCTGTCGGGATCGGACAGCCAGATCAGATTGCCGCCACCGTCCACATACTGCCGGATCAGCTCGACCTCGCCCGGCAGCAGTGCGCGTTGCGGGCTGGCGATGACCAGCACGGAAGTGTTGTCCGGTATCGTCGGCGTCGCCGCCAGGTTCAGGCCGCGCGCCTTGAGTCCCTTGCTCTTGAGCGCCTCGGTGAAGCGACCGAAGGCGCCCGGTTCCTGTCCGTCGATGGCCCGTTCGCCATGACCTTCGAGGAACACGATCCACTGCTCGCTCGATGCCGAGAGTCGCTGCAGCGCGGCGCTGACCACCGGTTCGGTGAGCTCGCGCAGGGTTTCGGTGCGGCCCTGATAGCTGACCACCACTTCGCCGGCCATGGTGATGCCAGCCTCCTGGGTCTGCTGCGGATTGCGGCTGGGATCGACGTAGTCGATGCGGATGTTGTCCTTGAGCCGCTGGTAGCGACGCAGGTCCGATTCGATCAGACGCTGCTGCTCGCCATCCGGGTAGACGTAGGCGGTGAAGACGATCTCGTCCGGCATCGCATCCAGCAGTCGCTCGCTGGCCTCGGTCAAGGAATTGCGGTTGCCGGCCGTCCAGTCGAAGTCGGTCTGGTAGCGCACGCTCAGCCAGCCCAGGGCGAGGATGATCGCCGGCACCAGCAGGATCGTGAGCAGGTGTTGCGAGAGATGTGGCTTCTTGTGTTGTGGATTCTTGTTCATGGACAGGTCCTCAGTTGCGTTCCATGTCCAGGCGCTGCACCGAGCCCCACAGGAACAGGGCGCAGAACAGCAGGTAGTAGGTCACATCCGAGGTGTTGAACACACCGCGCCGCAGGTTTTCGTAGTGCGACAGCAGCGAGATCTGCTTGAACACCTCGGCGTAGGCCCCTTCCTGGTACGCCATGACATTGACCAGCCACACCAGCAGCAACAGACCGAAACCGCCGATCGCGGCGATCGTCGGTTCCTTGGTCAGGGTGGACACGAACAGACCGGCCGCACCGAAGGCCATCAACATCAGCAACAGGCCGAACAGGCCGGCGGCGATGCGTCCCAGGTCCAGGTCGGTGCTGAACATCAGCGACAGCGGCATCAGGGCCACCAGCAGCAGCATCACCAGCATGAAGCCGAACAGGCCCATGAACTTGCCGAGCACGATCTGGCTCAGCGACACGGGCGCCGAGAACAGCAAGGTGATCGAACCGGATTTTCGCTCCTCGGAAAACGCGCGCATCGTCATCAGCGGCATCACCAGCAGATACAGCACCGTCATGAAGCCGAAGATGTTGGCGCCCACGTAGTCGGAGACCCCGAGAAAATCATTGAGCGCCGTCGGGTTGGCGCTGATCTGGTACAGCGTCACCGCGAACACATAGCCGGCAATGATCTGCAGTACCGCGAGCACCGCCCAAGCCAGCGGCGAGACGAAGATGCGACGGAATTCGGCGCTGGCGATCGTCAGTGTGTTGCCCATGTCAAGCCGCCTCCGCGAGCACGTCGCCCGATGTCTTTTCGATGAAGATCTCTTCCAAGGTGCGCACCTCGGGCCGCAGTTCGATCAGGCCCCAGTCGTCCCTGGCGGCTTCGGCCACGATGGCCTCGCGCGGATCGGCTTCGCGCGCGCAGCGCAGTCTGAAATGCTGCTCGCCGAGCGCTTCCACACCGATGATTTCAGGCAGGGCCGACAGTGCCGCAAGATCCGGTGGGCGCCGCAGGCCGAGCACGATGGAGCCGAAGCTCTCGCGCTGGATGACGTCCATGGCTTCGGCGAAGACGATCCGGCCCTTGTCGATGATCGCCACGCGCGAACACACCGCCTGGATTTCCGGAAGGATGTGACTGGACAGGATCACCGAATGCTCGCGCCCCAGCGCCTTGATCAGCGCGCGGATTTCCTGGATCTGGATTGGATCGAGACCCACGGTCGGTTCGTCCAGCACGATCACCGGTGGACGGTGGATGATCGCCTGTGCCAGACCGACGCGCTGCTGATATCCCTTGGACAGATTGGCGATGTTGCGCTTGGCCATGTGGGTCAGGCCGCAAGCCTGCTTGGCGCGTGTCACCGCGGCCGCTCGTTCGGCCCGACTGATGCCATGCAGGCCGGCACAGTAGCCGAGATACTCGTCCACATTGAATTCGGGATACAGCGGCGGTTGTTCCGGCAAATAGCCCAGAGAGCGTTTCGCGGCTTCCGGCTTGGCCTGCATCGATTGCCCGTTGATCAGGACCTCGCCCTGACTGGGTGACAGGCAACCGCACAGCATCTTCATGGTGGTGGACTTGCCGGCCCCGTTGGGGCCCAGCAGACCCAGAATCTCGCCCTTGCGCAGCGTCAGGCTGACATCGGAAACCGCCAGTGTCGGGCCGTATCGGCGCGACAAATGGCGGGCCTCGATGAGGATTTCACCGTCCATTGTTTGCGTCCTTGTAGTGTGCTGGATGCGGATTCGGACCCGGATCTTCGTTCCGGGTTCCGTCTTGATTGCAAAAAGGCTTACTCGGCATCGGCAATTCCGGGGAGCGTCCGCGGACCTTCAGCCCTCGTCATAGAAGTCCGGCTGGCCCGGCGGGCGTCGTCGGTAGCGCTTGTAACTCCACCAGTATTGCTGGGGCAGGTGCCGCAGGCATTGTTCCACGCCATGGTTCATCGCGGTGACGCCCTGGGTCTTGTCGGCCACGCCGTCAGGCGCCGGCATCACGTGCAGACGAAAGCCGCGGCCGAACGCAAGGCGTTCCGCATAGCAGAACCACACCGGGGCACCGGTGCGAGCGGCGAGCTTGCTGACCAGTTCCGTGGTGTGCGCCTGGATGCCGAACAGCGGGGCGAACACGCCGGCGCCGGACGGTGGATCGTGGTCCGGCAGCACGCCGATCATCTCGCCCTGGCGCAGGGCTTCGAGCAAGGCTTTGACGCCGCTGCCGATCGTGGGTACGAGCCGCGCACCGAGCCGTTGGCGGCCTTCGAGGATCAGCTGATCGAACACCCCCTTCTGCGGCTTGTACAGTGAGGTGATCTGCCCCTGCGCCGCGCAGAACATGCCCGCCAGTTCCCAGGAGCCCAGGTGCGGACACAGCACGATCGTGCCGCCGTCGGCACAGGCGCCGCGCAATGCCGCCTCGGCGGCGGGATCCTTGAGCCAGGCGCGCAGTCTGCCTTGCGGGCCGAACCAGATCGCGGGGGCCTCCAGCACCGCCATCGCCATGTGCCCCAGGCTTTCACGTGCGATCCGTCGCCGCTGCGCGCCATCGAGTTCCGGCAGGCAAAGCCTCAAATGGTGCAGGGTGACGGTACGCAACTCGTTGGGAATCCACCACAGCACCCGTCCGACCAGCCAGCCGCAGGCATGCAGCAGCGGCAACGGCAGATAGCCGCTCAGCATCAACAGCCAACGCGCCAGACGCAGTTTCATGGGTGCGGGATTGTAGAGGCAGCGGCCGTCTAAATCAGCCCGGACGCTTATGATGCGATGCGCCGCCGGTATGTCCGCCGACTGCTGACGGTGTTCCATGAACGCGGGCCACAAAAAAAACCGAGCGCCAACTCCTGTTCGGCACTCGGTTCTGCGATTCGCGCATCCTGCGCTGGCTCCCTCCCTGGAAGCGGTCGCCCGACCTTCCCTGCGTTCTCGTCCCTGGCAACCGTGAGCCTATGTTGCGAGTATCGGGGTGATCACGCAGTCGGCCGTAGACGACATTTGCTGTAGGTCATTTCCGGTATCGCAGAGAGCATCCGGGCACGAAAAAACCGGCTATCGAATTCCCTGTCGATGGCCGGTTCGTTTTCAAGCTGTCCTGCGAATCCTGTCCGCATCCTGCGGCTGTCGCCTGAACCTCCGTGTGCTCCTTGTCCTTGGCGACTTGCAGCTATTGTGCTCGCGCCATCGCGGCAACACAGTCGGACAGCGTCGATGTTCGTTGTAGGACTTTTCGCGCAAAATCCGAACTCCGGCGTCGACACCACGAAAAAACCGACCGTTGGGCCTCTTGCCTGACGGTCGGTCGGTATTAGCGCGCTTCCTGCGCTGATTCCATCCTTGGAGAAGTCACCGGACCCATCCCTGCGTCCTTATCCTTGGTGACTCTGATATCAGTATGGACGCGGGCCCGTGCAAATACAGTCGGATGGTGACGACACGGCCTGTAGGGAATTTCCTACGCAGGCCCGCCCAGCAGGGACGAATTCAGGAATGATCGGATTACTACAACGAGTGCGCTCCGCAGCGGTGGACGTCGACGGTGAGCGTATCGCCGCTATCGGTCCCGGCCTGCTGGTCCTCGTGGGTGTGCGTCCCGACGATGCTGAGACCGATGTGCGCCGTCTGGTTGAACGTCTGCTGGGCTATCGCGTCTTCACCGACGCGGACGGGCGCATGAACCGCAGCCTGCGTGAACATGGTGGCGGATTGTTGCTGGTGCCGCAGTTCACGCTGGCGGCCGATACGCGCCGGGGCATGCGCGCCAGCTTCACGACGGCGGCGCCACCCGACGCGGCGCGGCGCTTGTTCGCTGATGTCGTCAATCGCGCGCGCGACGAGCACCGTGATGTGGCCTGCGGTCGTTTCGGCGCGGATATGCAGGTGTCTCTGATCAATGACGGCCCGGTTACGTTCTGGTTGGAGACGCGCTGACAGGTTCTAGCCGAGCTGTATCGCCGCCGCCGCCCGCCGCGCCTTCGCACGCGCATCGTCGATGGAATCGCCGAGCGCCAGCGCCACGCCCATGCGCCGGCGGCCGACGACCTCCGGTTTGCCGAACAGCCGCAGCTGGGTGTCGGGTTCGGCCAGCGCCGCTTCGAGACCGGAATAATGCGGCGCTTTGCGGTCGCCCTCCACCAGAATCGCGCAGGAGGCAGACGGCCCGAACTGGCGCAGCGAGGGAATCGGCAGGCCCAGGATGGCACGCAGGTGCAGCGCGAACTCGGACAGGTCCTGCGAAATCAGCGTGACCAGGCCGGTATCGTGCGGGCGCGGCGAGACCTCGCTGAACAGCACCTCCTCGCCCTTGACGAACAATTCCACGCCGAACAGGCCGCGCCCGCCGAGTGCGCCGGTGATCTGCTCGGCGACGGCGCAGGCGCGCTGCATCGCCAGCGCGGACATCGGATGCGGTTGCCAGGATTCGCGATAGTCGCCGTCCACCTGCAAGTGGCCGATGGGATCGCAGTAGCGCGCGCCCGAGACGCTGCGCACCGTCAGCAGGGTGATCTCGTAGTCGAACGGCACGAAGCCTTCCACGATCACGCGCCCGGCGCCGGCACGGCCGCCAGCCTGCGCATAGTTCCAGGCTTTGTCGATATCGGCCGGTTCGCGCAGCAGGGACTGGCCCTTGCCGGAACTCGACATCACCGGCTTGACCACGCAGGGCAGGCCCAGCGCTTCCACGGCCGCACGGTACTCGGCTTTGTCGCCGGCGAATCGGTAAGGCGAGGTGGGCAACCCCAGTTCCTCGGCGGCGAGCCGGCGGATGCCCTCGCGGTCCATCGTCAGCCGCGCCGCACGCGCCGTGGGGATCACCTGATAGCCCTCGGCTTCCAGTTCCAGCAGCGTCGGCGTGTGGATCGCCTCGATCTCGGGCACCACGTAGTCGGGCTTCTCGGATTCGATGACGCGGCGCAGTTCGGCGCCGTCGAGCATCGGGATCACATGACTGCGATGCGCCACCTGCATCGCCGGCGCGTCGGCATAGCGATCCACGGCGATGGTCTCCACGCCGAGCCGCTGCGCCTCGATCAGCACCTCCTTGCCGAGTTCGCCGCCGCCGAGCAGCATCAGGCGGGTCGCGTCGGAGGACAGCGGCGTGCCGAGTCGCAGGCTTGAAGTCATGATGAAGTGCTTGTGGGGTTGGTCGGACGCCGATTATCGCGACCTGAACCGCCGGGTTCTATACATCATCAATGATCGGCCTAGAATGCGGTGGCATGCAGACACCGCCGCCACGCAGCACCAAGATTCTCGCGACCCTCGGTCCGGCCACCGATGATCCGGCCGTCCTGCACCGTCTGATCGCCGCCGGCGTGGACGTGGTGCGACTCAACTATTCGCACGGCAAGCCCGAGGATCAGGCCGCCAGGGTCGAGGCCGTGCGTCGCGTTGGCGAGGCGCTGCAGCGGCCGGTCGGCATCCTCGCCGATCTGCAGGGCCCCAAGATCCGGGTCGAGCGTTTCGTTGGCGGCCATGTCGAACTCGAGGAAGGCGCGCCGTTCGCACTCGACACGCACTGGCCGAAAACTGCGGGCACCGCGGAGGTGGTCGGCTGCGCGTACGAGAACCTGCCACGTGACGTGAACGCTGGTGACACGCTGTTGCTGAATGACGGCGCCATCACACTCAAGGTTGATTCGGTGCGCGGCTCGCGTGTCCAGTGTACGGTCGTGCTCGGCGGCAGGCTGTCGGACCGCAAGGGCATCAACAAGCTCGGCGGCGGTCTGTCCGCGGCCGCCCTGACCGACGCCGACCGCGAACATCTGAAGCACGCGGTCGAACTGGATGTGGACTTCATCGCGATCTCGTTTCCACGTAGCGCGCAGGACATGATCGACGCGCGCGAACTGATCACCGCGGCCGGCGGACGCCAGGCTCTGGTGGCCAAGATCGAACGCGCCGAAGCACTGAGCGAACTGTCCGCGATCGTGGCGGCTTCGGACGTGGTGATGGTGGCGCGCGGCGACCTCGGCGTGGAGATCGGCGACGCCGAATTGCCGGGCTGGCAGAAGAAGATCATCCGTGAGTCGCGTGAGCAGAACCGCATGGTCATCACCGCCACGCAGATGATGGAAACCATGATCAACAATCCCATCCCCACGCGCGCCGAAGTACTGGACGTGGCCAATGCCGTCATGGACGGCACCGACGCGGTGATGCTCTCGGCCGAAACCGCCACCGGCAAGTATCCGGTGAAGACGGTTGAGGCGATGGTCCGGGTTTGCCAAGGCGCCGAGGCGGCCGAGCTGGTCACGGAGCGCCATGCGATCAATCTGGATTCGCATTTTCGCGAGACCGACGAGGCCATCGCGATGGCAACCAGCTGGACCGCGCGCCACATGCACGCCCAGGCGATCGTCGCGCTGACCGAATCCGGTGCCACGGCCTTGATGATGTCGCGCACCGATACGCGCATACCGATCTATGCGCTGACCCAGCACGTTTCCACTTTGCGCCGCATGGCCTTGTGCCGCGGCGTGCACCCGGTGCCGTTCGTCCCGACCGCGCTGGAGACCCTGAAGCCGACCACCGAGGCGATGGAAATGCTCGCCGCGCGCGGCGTGCTGTCCAGCGGCGACCGGGTGCTGCTGACCAAGGGCGATTTCACCGGACCCGGTGGTACCAACGCGATGAAGATTCTCACGGCGCCCTGAGTTTCCGGGACAAAATCGCCGAAAAAGCGCTTGCTGAAGGCTGCCACGGTCACGAAACTGCATTATTTCCCACTCAGTATGGGGCGGTAACGCAAATGGATGACTTGTTGAAAATGCCGATTCCGTTCAAGACCCGCCAGGAGCTTGCCGCTGGCGCGCCCAGCGGATTTCTGTCCATCGGACACCGCGGCGCTTCGGGCCACGCCCCGGAAAACACCCGCCTCGCCATGGACACCGCCGTACGTCTCGGCGCGCAGTGGGTCGAATTCGACGTACAACGCCACGGCGATACGCTGCTGGTGTTCCATGACGACCGGCTCGATCGCACCACCGATGGCCAGGGCCGCCTGCTCGAACAGTCGCTGGAAACGATCCGCCAGCTCGATGCCGGTCGTGGTGAAACGATTCCGACGCTGCAGGAAATGCTCGATCACATCGACCGTCGGGTCGGGGTCAATATCGAGCTCAAGTCCTTCGGTGGCACCGCCGCCGCTGTGGCATCGGTGTTGCGCGAGTACGTCGACCAGCGCGGCTGGGCGCCGGATCAGTTCCTGGTGTCCTCGTTTCACCTGCGCGAACTGCGCGAATTCCGCCGTCTGGCGCCGATGATTCCGACCGCCGTGCTGTTGTGCGGCGTGCCCTTGGATCTGGCGGCCTGCGCCACTGAAATCGGCGCGGTGGCGATCAATCTCGCCTCCGATTTCGTGGACGCGGAACTGGTGGCCGATGCGCGATCGCGCGGACTCAAGGTCTACGTCTACACCGTCAACTATCAGGACGACATCGAACAGCTGCGCGGTTTCGGTATCGATGGTGTGTTCACCGACTACCCGGAGCGCGCGGTATTCGTCGACCGCGCCGCCTGAGCCGGTCCCGGGCAAGGCGTAGACTGATTGCCGGATTCACCGCCGAATGGTCCGGCCTCCGATCCAGCCGTGTCCCACCCTGATCGCATGAGCAACATGGACGCCCCGAGCATCGCCGCCCGTCAAGCCGAACCCGTTTCCGACAGCGCCGAGCCGCTGAATCCGGAGCTGTTCATCAATCGCGAGCTGTCGCTGCTGGAGTTCAACCAGCGCGTGCTGGAGCAGGCCAAGGACGAGCGGCTGCCCTTGCTGGAACGGCTCAAGTTTCTGTGCATTTCCAGTTCCAACCTCGACGAGTTCTTCGAGATTCGCGTGGCCGGACTGCAGAAAGTCGTGGAACTGGGGCAGAACCAGCGTGGCGCCGATGGGCTCTCATCGATCGACCTGCTGCGCGACATCAGCCAGCGCGCGCATGCCCTGGTCGACGAGCAATACCGCGTGTTCAACGAGGTTCTGGTTCCGGCGCTGGATGAAGAACACATTCGTTTTCTGCGCCGTTCCTCATGGACCCCGCAGCAGGATGCCTGGCTACGGCAGTTCTTTCATGACGAGCTGCTGCCGGTGCTGTCGCCCCTGGGCCTGGACCCGGCGCACCCGTTCCCGCGGATTCTCAACAAGTCGCTGAACTTCATCGTATCGCTGCACGGCAAGGACGCCTTCGGCCGCAACAGCGGCTTCGCGATCGTGCAGGCGCCGCGCGCGTTGCCGCGGATCATCCAGGTGCCGCAGAACATCAAGGGCACCGGCCCGCACGACTTCGTGTTCCTGTCTTCGGTCATCCATGCCTATGTCGATGATCTGTTTCCGGGCATGGAAGCCACCGGCTGCTATCAGTTCCGCATCACCCGCAACAGCGATCTGCTGGTGGATGTCGAGGAGGCCGAGGATCTGCTGGAGGTGCTCGAAGGCGAACTATCGCAGCGCCAGTGGGGCGATTCGGTACGTCTGGAGGTGGCCCACAACTGCCCGGATCATCTCTGGCAGTATCTGATGCAGACCGTGCAGCTCGACCCGGCGGATGTGTATCAGGTCAACGGTCCGGTCAACCTCAATCGCCTGATGGCGCTGCCCGATCTGGTCGACCGGCCCGATCTGAAGTTCCAGCCGTTCGTACCGCGCGTACCGCGTCAGCTCCAGCGCGAGGACATCTTCTCCGCGGTGCGCGACGCCGACGTGCTGCTGCACCACCCCTTCGATTCGTTCGTCCCGGTCGTCGAATTCCTGCGTCAGGCCGCACGCGATCCGAACGTACTGGCGATCAAGCAGACCCTGTACCGCACCGGCACCAAGAGCCCGATCGTCGATGCCTTGATGGAGGCCGCCAAGGCCGGCAAGGAAGTCACGGTGGTGGTCGAACTGCGCGCGCGTTTCGATGAGGCCGACAACATCGACCTTGCCGAAAAGCTCCAAGACGTCGGCGCACATGTCGTCTACGGCATCGTCGGTTACAAGACCCACGCCAAGATGATACTGGTGGTGCGGCGGGAAGAAGAGGGCCTGCGCCACTACGCACATTTGGGCACCGGCAACTACCACCCGCGCACGGCGCGGCTGTACACCGATTACGGCCTGTTCACCTACGACCAGAAGATCTGCAAGGACGTGCACAACGTCTTTCTGCAGCTCACCTCGCTGGGCAAGGTCAACAAGATGGAGCGGCTGCTGCAGTCGCCGTTCACCTTGTTCAAGGGCATGGTCGAACGCATCGACCGCGAGATCGAACACGTCGCCGCCGGCCACCCGGGAAGAATCATCGCCAAGATGAATTCGCTGGTGGAACCCGAGTTGATCCGTAACCTGTATCGCGCCTCACAGGCCGGTGTGGAGATCGATCTGATCGTGCGCGGCATGTGTTCGCTGCGACCCGGCATTGCCGGCGTATCGGATCGCATTCGTGTGCGTTCCGTGGTCGGCCGCTTCCTGGAACACCATCGCGTGTTCCATTTCGAGAACGCCGGTGAACCCGAGGTCTGGATCTCCAGCGCCGACTGGATGGAACGCAATCTCTATCGCCGCGTCGAGATCGCCACGCCGATACTCGACGACAAGCTGCGCCAGCGCCTGATCACGCACTTGCAGGCCTATCTGGCCGACACCGCGCAAAGCTGGCATCTGCAGCCCGACGGCGGCTACCACCGTGCCGACCATGTGCAGGACGTCGCTGTGCAACAGCGTTTGCTGGACGGCGATCTGGTCTGAATCGCGAACAGCGTCCGAGCTCCTCGGATCGACGTCGCCTCGGGCCGTTCAATCCACAGACAGTTTGAAGTCGATGACTTTGAGCAGTTCCTGCTCGCGCTCGATATCGGCGCGCGTCAGCGGGTGTTGTTCCAGCCAGCCGCGCGGGCAGCGCAGTTCCAGGCTGCGACGACCGGCGGTCAGCACGAACCGCGGTCGTTGATCGTGCATGCGTGAGCGGTTCAGCAGATAGGCCAGCCTCAGGATCACCGTGAGGCGGCGCAAGGGTTCGCGCCACTGGGCCGGCAGTTCGTCGAACAGCGCGACGGCGATCTTGCCGCGATGCAGGCGCACCAGCGCGGCGAGCAGACGCTGGTCGGTCTGCGAAAAGCCATGCAGATCGGCGTGGCGCAGCATGTATTCACCGTGTTTGTGGTACGAGGAATGCGCGATCGACAGGCCGATCTCGTGCAAGCCTGCCGCCCAAGCGAGCAGGCGGCGGCATTCCTTGCTATCCAGCTTCCAACTGGCGGCGACCTGGGACAAGGCCTCGCTCGCGGTGTCTGCGACGGCCTGGGCATGCTGGGCATCGATGCCGAAGCGTCGGCCCACGGTGGCCACGCTGTCGGCGCGTACGTCATGATCGGACAGCCGGCCCAGCAGATCGTAGACCAGACCTTCGCGCAGGGCGCGGTCGGAGGTGCGCAGGCGTTCGATGCCGAGCGAATCGAAGACGCCGGCGAGCACCGCCAGTCCGCCGGCAAACACCGGGCGCCGATCTTCGCGCAGGCCATCGAAATCGATCTTGCTGATCTTGCCGGTCTTCAGCAGCAGCTCAACGGTCTTTTCCAGGCCTTCGCGGGTGATCTCGTCCTCGGCCCACTTCTGTGCGCGCATCACCCGCCACACGCCGCGGATGGTGCCGCTGGCGCCCAGGGCGAGATCCCAGCCGGCATCGCGGTAGGTCTTTTCGAGAAACTCCAGTTCCACGCGCGCCGCGAGGCGCGCGGCATTGAAGTTGCGCTTGTTGATCGAACCATCGGCGAAAAAGCGTTGCGTATGCACCACGCAACCCAGCGACACGCTTTCCATCAGTTTCGGCTTGTTGTCGCGGCCGATGATCAGCTCCGTGCTGCCGCCGCCGATATCCACCACCAGACGCCGGCTCTGCGCGCCGTCCAGGCCGTGGGTAACGCCGCCGAAGACCAGCCGCGCTTCCTCCACGCCCGAGATGATTTCGATCTCATGACCCAGCGCCGCTTCGGCAGCGGCGAGGAAAGCCTCGCCGCCCTGCATCTCACGCATGGTGTTGGTGCCGACGGCGCGTACCTGTGAAGGCGGGATATGCCGCAGGCGCTGACCGAAGCGCTCCAGGCAGGCCAGCGCGCGTTCCTGCACCTGCGGCGAAAGCTTGCGTTCCTCATCGAGGCCCGCGGCCAGGCGCGTGGAATCGCGCAGTCGATCGATGACCTGAATCTCATCGCCGCGCGCGCGCGCCACCAGCATGTGGAAACTGTTGGAACCGAGATCGACCGCCGCGACTTCCTGCGCGCGCGCCGCGGCCAGGCCTTCCCCGGAGCTGCTCATCAGGCCAGGCGCGATAACAGGGCGAGCGACATTCCCGCGATGATCAAATAACTCAGCAGCGCGCCGATCTGTCGCTGGCGGGAGAAGCTGCGTCGCAGCATGCCCCAGGCGTAGACGTAGCGACCGAGTACGAACAGCAGTGTGACCCAACCCAGCCAGGCGCCGCTGCCGGTCAGTTCCAGCAGCAGGCACAGCACCAGGAACAGCGGCGCGTTCTCGACCGTGTTGCCATGCGCACGAATGGCACGCGACAGTTCCGGGCGTTCCCCGTCGCCCAAGGAAATCTGCAGGCGCAAGCGCAGCCGCGACACGTTCAGAGCCAGCGCCACGATCAACAGGCCCAGCGCTGCGGCGGCAATGGCGGAGATCGGCAGGCTCATCACCAGGTTTTCCGGGAGTTCGGTCATGCCGTTGTCGGTCTGATGTTGGAGGGGGCTGCGTAAGGCCGGTTTGCGTACATCCGCCTGAGCGGCAGACGGCAGTGTGCGGATTGCAGGTCGGGACGTCCAGACTTGCCCGGCGTGATGGGCGCTCATGGCTCGCATGACATAGCCAATCCATTGACTCGGCAGCCGCTTTCCCAGACCATATGCGACCGAAAAGGCGCGTTCCGCGCATGTATCCAGGAGTCCTCCACGATGAAAGCCCTGCGATGGGCGACCTTCGCCGTCGTCGCGCTTTGGTCTGCGCAAGGCGTAGCCGCCGGTGATAGCGAAGCCGGCCGCGACAAAGCTGAAACCTGCTTCGGATGTCACGGCATCCCCGGCTACAACAATGTGTATCCGACCTACCGTGTACCCAAGCTCGGCGGCCAGAGTGCGGAGTACATCGTCACCGCGCTCAAGGCCTACCGCTCGGGCGAACGTCAGCACCCGACCATGGGTGCGCAGGCGTCGAGCATGAGCGACGAAGACATTCAGGACATCGCGGCATTCCTGTCGACAGCGCCGGCTGACGGCGCTGTCGGCAAGTGAACGGGGGCCCCATGAAGAAAACCTTATTGATGCTGGTGCTGGGCCTGACCGCGGGTTTTGCGCAGGCTGCCGAAGAACATCACGAGGACGCTGCGTCGCAAAGGAGTGTCGACGAACTGGTGACCGTCTGTGCCGCCTGTCATGGCGAGCATGGTGACAAGCCGATCGCACCAAACTATCCGATCCTGGCCGGCCAGTATGCGAACTATCTCGAGCACTCGATCAAGTCCTACCGCAACGGGCAGCGCAAGAACGCGGTGATGTCGGCGCAGGCCGCGAATCTGAGCGATGCTGATATTCGGGTGTTGTCGCGGTATTTCTCGCTGCAGTCCAGCCCGCTGCACACGCCGGCGACGCCGAAGTAAGGCAAGCGACCCAAGGTATGACAAGAGACGGCCCGTACTCACGGGCCTTTTTTTTGTTGGGGGGTGAATGGCGCGGTCGCAACGCCGGGCCGCGCGTCATCGGCGCCACCGTGGTTTCGGTTCAGGCCTGCGGTTTGTCCGGAACGCGAGGAGAAGCGCCACAACTCGAACAGCTTCGATGCGTGTCCGGCAAGCGCCTGCGAGTTCAGTCCGAATTCAGAGTGCGCCGCGATAGTACGCGCGGCGGCGACAGGGAGGATCCGCACAACGCGGGCCATGACTGTTGCGGCGTCTCCATTCGCCCACCGCCGCTGTCCCCCCCAACTCAAGGAGCTGTCATGACTCACGCCAGAACGTTCGCTGCCGGCCTGTTGCTGCTGTCGCCAAGCCTGGCCCTCGCGGCACCGATCAGCACGCATCTCGACGGATACTACGTCCCCTATTCGGACATCGACACCGAAGCCGGCGAGGTCGACGACGGAGACGGATACGGCATCAAGGGCGAGTTCCAGTTCATCGACCAGGCGTATTTCACAGCCGAGTACCAAGCCAATACCTATGACGACATCGCCAACGTTGACGGTGATGCTGTGGATCTGGACATCGATTTCGTCCGCGCCGGTGTCGGCTACGTGCCGTTCGAATGGCCGCTGTACGGTCGGGTCGAATACATCCACGTCGACGGCGAGCTGAACGATCTGCCGGCGGACCTGACGGCGGACGATGTCGATGAGGATGGCTATGGCGTCCATGTCGGCAGCAGCGGCTATCTGCTGCCGCAGTTGGCAGGCTATGTGGAAGTCGGCTATGTCGACATCGGTGATTTCGGCGATGGCCTGCAGGCGACAGGTGGCGTTTCCTATGACTTCAGCCCGATGGTCGGCGTGTTCGCCGAGTATCGCTACATGGATCTGAGCGCGGACTCGCTCGATCCCGAGATCGGCGAGGCGCGTGCCGGGGTACGCTTCAACTTCGGCGTCTGAACACGAAAGAACCGCGCAGGCTGGAATGCAAAAGGCCCCGTGAAAAACACGGGGCCTTTTGGTTGAGAGGCCGCCAGGCCTCACGCAGCGTCGAGCTTGTTCAGAAGCGGGCACGCACACCCAGGCGCACATCCTTCAGGGTGATGTCGCCACCGTCGAAGTCGAGGTCGGTGTAGCGGTAGTCCGCGAACAGCGCGAAGGTGCTGTCGATGGAGTAGTCGCCACCCACCAGAAACTCGAAGCCGTCGGCGTCGTCGACGTCGACATAGCCGGCTTCGGCCACGATGCCGAGGCGGCCGTTCTCGCCGCGTACGCCACCGTGGACGCCGTAACCGTTCTGTTCGTCGTCGCCGTCGTCAAGCTGCACGAATTCGCCGCGCACGTACCAGATCGGCAGCGCATTGGTAGTGAAGCGGTAGCCGACGCCGGCGCGAATCTGGTCGAGGTCGCCGGCATCGTCATAGTCGACGCTCTGGTATTCGCCGGTGAAGAAAGCCTGGTCGCTGAACTGGAACTCGCCCTTGATGCCGTATCCGTCGCCGTCGTCGGATGCTTCTCCGCCGCCATCCACGTCAATGTCGATATCGGCGCTGGGAACGTAGTAAATGTCCAGATTGTTGGTGGTGGCGGCGAAGCTCAGGGCCGGTGCCAGGCTCAGCGACAGTGCAGCCGCGATAGGTGCCAGTTTCATGTGCTTGTTTTCCTGTTGTCAGTTTGGGGTACGCCGCTTCTGTGGCGACGTGGCGCCAGTATAGAACGGCCTGCTTTCAATGTTGTTGACATCAAAATGCCCGCCCCGCGCGCAGCGCAAGCCCGGACAGCGACCGGTTCTGGCACAAGAAAAAGCCCCGCCAGGGCGGGGCTTTTCACATCCACGAACCACAGCCGGCTGGCGCTTACTCGTCGAGGAAGCTGCGCAGATAGTTGGCGCGGCTCGGGTGACGCAGCTTGCGCAAGGCCTTGGCCTCTATCTGGCGGATGCGCTCACGTGTGACATCGAACTGCTTGCCGACCTCTTCCAAGGTGTGGTCGGTATTCATGTCGATGCCGAAACGCATGCGCAGCACCTTGGCTTCACGCGGCGTCAGGCTTGCGAGAATCTGATGCGTGGCCTCGCCCAGAGATTCGGTCGTGGCCGACTCCACCGGTGAGATCGCGTTGCCGTCCTCGATGAAGTCGCCGAGATGCGAATCCTCGTCGTCGCCGATCGGGGTTTCCATGGAGATCGGCTCCTTGGCAATCTTGAGCACCTTGCGGACCTTGTCCTCCGGCATCTCCATCTTCTCGGCCAGTTCTTCCGGCGTGGGCTCGCGCCCCATTTCCTGCAGCATCTGGCGGCTGATGCGATTGAGCTTGTTGATCGTCTCGATCATGTGCACCGGAATGCGGATGGTGCGGGCCTGATCGGCGATCGAACGCGTGATCGCCTGACGAATCCACCAGGTGGCATAGGTCGAGAACTTGAAGCCGCGGCGGAACTCGAACTTGTCGACCGCCTTCATCAGGCCGATGTTGCCTTCCTGGATCAAATCCAGGAACTGCAGGCCACGGTTGGTGTACTTCTTGGCAATCGAGATCACCAGTCGCAGGTTGGCCTCGACCATTTCCTTCTTGGCGCGGCGGGCCTTGGCCTCGCCCATCGCCATGCGACGGTTGATGTCCTTGATCTCTTCGATCGTCAGCAGGCAGTCGGCCTCGATCTGCTGCATGCGCTTCTGCAGCGCGATGATCTCCTCACGGCGCTCGTTGACCGACGAGGAGTGCTTCTTTTTCGAGCGGACCAGACGGTCGACGAAACCCTCGTCGCTTTCGGCGCGCAGAAACTTTTCGATGAATTCGGTGCGCGGCACGCCGCAGTCGACCACGCAGATCCGCATGATCTGGCGTTCGAGACGACGAATCTCGGTGATCTTCGCGCGCAGATTGGTGGCAACCTCGTCGACGATCTTCGGCGAGAGCTTGAAGCGCATCAGGTGGTAGGCCACCTCGTCGCGATACTTCTCGGTCTTTTCGTCACCGGAACCGCGCTTTTCCAGCGCTTCCCAGGCCTGGTCGTAGAGCCGCTGCATTTCGGCGAAGCGCTCGGCGGTGACCACCGGATCGGGTCCGGTCGGTGCGTCGCTGCTGTCGTCGTCGTCGCTGTCGTCGTCCGAATCATCATCGCTGTCATCGGCCGACGAGGTGTCCTCGGCCGGAGTGTCGTTCGGCCCGGCGCCTTCCGGATAGCCAGTTTCCGGATCGATGAAGCCAACCACGACATCGGCGAGACGCTTCTTGCCTTCCTTCACCATGTCGAAGGCTTCGAGCAGGATGGCGACCGTTTCTGGGTACTGCGCCATCGCGTAGAGGGCTTCGTTGAGGCCTTCCTCGATGCGTTTGGCGATGCGGATCTCGCCCTCGCGGTCGAGCAGTTCGACGCTGCCCATCTCGCGCATGTACATGCGCACCGGATCGGTGGTGCGGCCGAACTGGTCATCGAGCGCAGCCAACGCAGCGGCGGCCTCGTCGATTTCCTCTTCGTCCTCACCCGCGTTGACAGTGGCCGCCAGCAGCAGCGTGTCTTCGTCCGGGGTTTCCTCGTGCACCGTGATGCCCATGTTCTGGAGCATGCTGATGACGTCGTCGATCTGTTCGGAATCGACGATTTCAGGAAGATGGTCCGCCACTTCGGCGTAGGTCAGATAACCCTTCTCCTTGCCCTGGGCAATGAGGAGTTTCATCTGGGATTGTTTTTCGACGCTCATAGAAGTCCGACGGTAAGAGAGGGCGCGGAACCTGACATTATAACGATGTCGTCGGTTTTTCGCTTGGAAAGGATGGCGGTGCTTGAACCGCTTTATGGGTCCAAGCTCCCACCGATTCAAGGTTTAACGTGAATCACGCGCGGCGTGATGCCGACCTACCCTCGCCCGCTTGCGGGAGAGGGGGGACCGCTCGCGACTGCGAGCGGTGGGTGAGGGGAACGGCCGTGCCGCAGGCGATTCATTGTGCCGG